>Ga0304730_1001236_pt1 | contig 19838 bp, 19 predicted proteins | sample M_130628_MF_Meta_FD_190474 | JGI IMG/M metagenome (GOLD analysis project Ga0304730, IMG submission 190474) | Freshwater microbial communities from Lake Montjoie, Canada to study carbon cycling - M_130628_MF_MetaG (v2) (version 2) | ecosystem: Environmental > Aquatic > Freshwater > Lake | place...
TTGGTCATGACGCTATTTCTGATGTTGTGCGCAAGACTCTACTCACCTACTGGAACACAATTTCATTCTTCACGCTTTATGCAAATGCAGCAGATTTCAAAGTAACTTCCTTGCCAAAGGATCTAACCTTGATGGATCGATGGATCCTTTCTGAGTTAAATAAACTAATTGCCGGTGTTGATACTGCTTTAGAAAACTTTGACTCCCAAGAAGCTGGCTCGCTCCTTGCAACCTTTATTGATGATCTATCTAATTGGTATGTCCGCAGATCTCGTCGCCGCTTTTGGGATGGTGATCCGGTAGCACTAAATACTCTTTACGTCTGTCTTAAAAATCTAACATTGCTGCTTGCGCCAATGGTGCCATTTATTTCAGAGCATGTTTGGCAGACGCTCGTTCGCATTGCCGAATTAGAACAAACTGAGTCTGTGCACCTTGCAAACTTTCCGATATCAGATAAATCTGCAATCGATGAAAAATTATCAAGCTCTGTTGGCCTATCACGCCGATTAGTTGAATTAGGAAGATCTGCCAGGGCTGAATCTGGTGTAAAGATTCGCCAACCTTTATCTAGGGCTTTAGTCTCTGCATCGGGTTGGGAAAATATTTCAGATGAAATTAAAACTCATATTGCTGAAGAGTTAAATATCTTAAAATTAGATGGGATTCATGTTGCCGGAACTGATCTTGTAGATATCTCAGTTAAGGCTAACTTTCGAACCCTTGGTACGAAATTTGGTGCAGATGTTCAGGTAATTGCCAAAGAAATAGCAGCTGCAGATCAATCAGTGATGGTTAAGGAGCTTCGAAAGAATAAGGTATTTAAGTTAAATGTTGATTTGGGCGGCAAAGCAAAAGCTATTGAGATTGATATCGATGATTTAGTTATTACTGAGACGCCAAGAAGTGGTTGGTCTGTTTCATCTCACGCTGGGGAAAGTTTGGCGTTAGATCTGACTTTAACTCCTGAATTAATTCGAGCCGGCCAAGTTCGAGAGGTTATCAGGGCAATCCAGGAAGAACGTAAGAATATTGGGCTAGATGTAAGTGATCGCATTACTGTTAACTGGAATGCTCCTGCTGATCTTACAGCTGCTATCAATTCAGCAGTTTCAGAAATTAGCGCAGAAGTTCTAGCAACTAAAATGGTACAGAATAGTTCTGAAAGCTCTAAAGATAATGAGTTAGGTCTTTGGCTTAAACTTGTTAAGAATTAAAGAATAATAACTAAGCGCATCAACAGCTGCACTACAAAAAATACAACAATAAAAGACAAATCCAAAGAAATTGATCCTAGGCGCAGTGGTGGGACAAATTGTCTAACAAATCTAAGTGGCCGATCAGTTATTGAATAAATTAACTCTGCAAGGGCTAGAACAATTCCGCGCGGACGCCAATTTGGTGAAAAAATTCTTACGTAATCTAAAATCAATCTACCAATTAGCGTGATAAGAAATAGGTTTAGTCCCCAGTAAATTATTCCGATTACTGCGCCCATTTAATTAAGGGCTAAATCAGCTTTGGTTAAAAAAACTAGCTTGCGCAGCAGATGTTTTATCTTCAACGCTAACTGACACATTAGGTGGCGTTAACAAAAATACTTTTGGAGTCACACGTTCGATACTCCCGTGATGTCCGAAAACTAATCCAGAAGCAAAATCAACTAACCGCTTACGCTCTGATTCTTCCATGTCACTTAAATTCATGATCACTGGCTTACCTTGACGATAATGCTCACCAATTAAACGCGCTTCACTATAGGTGCGAGGAGTTAAAGAAATAATATGATCCATAACTTTATTTACTTCATTGTGTGGAAAAATTTCAATATTAGATTTCTCTACTTGCTTTGCATTAGCCCTAACTAAGCGAGGGGCACGTTCAGTTAACTGATTTGTCCCATGGTCTAACTCTTCCTCATCCATTAATCCGAGGTATCCAGCAACCCGCTTAAATGCACTAGCCATGGCTTTAATCTATGGGATGGTCTATCGATTCCCGAGGATTGAACTGCCAATTCGCAGATGTGTCGCGCCGTAGGAAATAGCCATTTCATAGTCTCCACTCATGCCAGCCGATAAATATGTGGCATTTTTATAGACCTCTTTAAATTCATCGTGGATGGCCTTAAGCCTTGCAAAAGAATCACTTAACGGGCTAGTTAGAGGTGCAACCGCCATTAATCCTTGAAGTGAAATGCCAGGTAATTTTTCAATACTTAAGGCTAAATCAAATAGTTTTGCTGGATCAACTCCACCGCGAGACTCTGGCGGTTGGTCAAGTGAGATCTGAATAAAGATCTGTTTTGGCATAGCCAAATTTTGGTCAGAAATAATTTGGGCATATTTAAGTTGATCAACAGAGTGAATACAACTAGCCCAAGTAGCTATAGATTTTAATTTATTGCTTTGTATTCCCCCTTGAAAATGCCACTTAACATCATTGGGAAGTTTATCTACCTTCTCCACCGCTTCTTGATCCCGATTCTCGCCAAACTCTCTTAGCCCAAGCTCATACAAAATCTCTAAATCAGATAGTGGGAATGTTTTAGTTACAACAATTAGAGATATCTCATCAATTGATCTACCCACTTTTTCAGCAGCGCGCACAATATTCTCATTTACTTGCTTAAGATTCGCAGCTATCTGCTCAGAGCGGTTCATAAGCTAATTACCCCAACCTGCCTGCCCGTCTTATCACCGGCACGATATGAAAAGTACTCTGGATTTTCTTTTGTACAAATAGAGAGATTAGTGAGTTTGATTCCAGCCAATTGGGACTCTAAGCCAGCAAATAGATTTAAGTGGTTAACTTTTCCACCAGTTGCTGGATGATCTTTTAAAATCTCTTCATACATTTGCGAATCTACTTCATAACAGTTGCCACATATATGCGGCCCGACTAACCCAGTGATCTGAGTTGAGCCTAGCTCCTTCATCTTCTTTACCGAATTTAAAGCAACCTGATTTAGCAAACCTTTCCGGCCAACATGCACGGCAGCTATTGCCTCGTTTGAAATTAAAAGAAGCGGCAGGCAATCTGCAACCCGAACCGCAAGTGCAATATCTCGATTGGTTGTAACTAACCCATCCGCATCTGGCGTAATACCAGTATCACTAACTACTGAAACTAGATCGCCGTGCGATTGCTTCATAAAAACAACTTGCTTGCCAATCAGATTAGACAACTTATTCTCTACTTGATTTTCAACGAGCGAATCTAGAGAACTGAAATTACGAGAGGTAAAAAGTAGCCGTGCCACGGTAACTACTACCGCATGAAATCAGGTATATCGATCTCATCTTCTGCGACTAGCTCTTCAAATGTAATTCGCTTCCGTGGGTGTTCGGCAGTATCGATATTTAGATCTAGTGCAACTGAAATCGGATCATTGGCTGGAATTGGATCTGCCTCACCACTCATTGTTGCAGCATTAATTACTGGCATTAAAACGCGCTTTGGTTGTCCGCCATCAAATCCAGCAGCAATAACAGTAACTCTGACCTCATCACCTAAGGCATCATCAATTACAGTTCCATAAATAATGTTTGCATCTGGATGAGCTGACTTTGCAACTAACTCTGCTGCTTCTGAGATCTCAAACAAACCAAGATCAGATCCACCGGCAATTGAAAGTAAAACTCCATGTGCACCATCAATAGATGCCTCAAGCAACGGGCTTGAAATTGCAAGCTCTGCTGCGCGAATAGATCTTGCCTCACCTCGTGCGGAACCAATTCCCATCAGCGCAGAACCCGCGCCAGACATAACACTTTTAACATCAGCAAAATCTAAATTAATTAAACCAGGAGTTGTAATTAAGTCAGTAATACCTTGTACACCAGAAAGTAAAACTTGATCTGCTGTTTTAAATGCTTCAAGTGCGCTGATTGAACGATCAGAGATTGCAAGCAAACGATCATTTGGAATCACAATTAATGTATCAACTTCAGTTCGTAAATTTTCAATTCCCTCATCGGCTTGTGCAGTACGACGTTTTCCTTCAAATGTAAATGGCTTAGTAACAACACCAACTGTTAATGCACCAAGATCTTTTGCAACCTTAGCAACTATTGGAGCGCCACCGGTTCCAGTTCCGCCACCTTCTCCTGCTGTAACAAAAACCATATCTGCGCCACGTAAAACTTCTTCGATCTCATCGATGTGATCAAGGGCGGCTTGACGACCAATCTCTGGTGCAGCACCTGCACCTAATCCTCTAGTTAATTTTCTACCAATATCTAATTTCACATCTGCATCTGACATTAACAAAGCTTGTGCATCGGTATTGATCGCAATAAATTCAACACCTTTTAAACCGACATCAATCATTCGGTTAACAGCGTTTACTCCGCCACCACCAATGCCAACTACTTTGATGACAGCTAAATAATTTTGCGGTGTTGCCACTTTGCGCCTCTTCCCTAGCCCTAAATCTCAAGTTGAGAGTTAAAGTTATGCTTTTCCGATTACGTAAAAGTAGGCATTAGAAGCAACTCAATCAAACACCGACACGATATTTTATGAAGTAAATATTTTAGTTATTTTCTTAAAAAATGAATTTTTTGATGCCGTTATTTGCTGATTTGAATATCGAAATTAACTGACTATTGGAGCATTTGGCTGAGATAGATCCACCTGCTTTATCCCTTGATTTTCAGGCAGATCTAATAAAGCTACCAAAACTGAGCACTTCTGCTTAACCTCTTCCGCCCTACCCCAATTTATCTGTACTGCAGTTTTGTTAATCCGGGTTTTCATTTGGATATACCCAGATTTGCTCACTGAAATTGATTCAAGATTAGTGATTAAGTAGCTCAGATCATTTGGAATTTCCTCTAGCAGCAATGCAACAGCTGCAAGCTCTTCCTTATCGCCACCTTGCAAGTTCACTTGCGGCAAAGAATTCTGCATTGAAAGTTGAGTGCTAGATGTTGGTGAAAAAACCGTGCCGGTACTATCAAAGTTAATCCTTGATCCCTGAGAATTAATAGCCTTGGCGACCGCAATTCGCTCAACAACCTCGATGCTAATCTTCTTACTGACCCAATTCCGAGAGATATTTGCTTGGCTTATCCAATCTAATTGGGAGATGGTGTTTTTAATTGCCCGGGTATCAACTCTGGCAAGTTTTGAACCAACTACCGGTGCTATTGAATTAGATGTTAACTTGCTAATAATCACCTGGGTAGATTTAGTTCCCTCAATACTTACTTCGCCTACAGTTAAAAATGATGACCACCCCAGTATGTATGCGGTCAGAGTTATAACTGTAATTGTTGAAAAAGTTACAAGTAAGCGTTTAACTCTCTTACTAATTCGAAAACCCATAACTAAGCAAAGCGACTTGCTAGGGCTTGTAAAATTGGATCTCCCAATGAACTTACATCTCCAGCACCTAAGGTAAGGATTAAGTCTCCACTCTTTGCCATATCAACAACATCTGATACCACCTGCAACATTGAAGGTTCAAATTTAACTTGTTCAGCTTTCATTCCACGTGCAATTAACAAAGATGAAACACCGGGAATTGGCTTTTCACTCGCGGCATATACCTCAAGTAAATATGTAAAGTCAGCAAGCGCAAGTGAGTTTGAAAATTGGTTAGTAAAGGCTGCAGTTCTTGAATACCTATGTGGCTGAAAAATAACAATTACGCGACCTGCTCCGGCTAAATTTCGTGCAGCTTTCAGAGTAACTAATACTTCAGTTGGGTGATGTCCATAATCATCAATTACTTTAATTCCACCAACCTCACCCTTTAATTCAAATCTGCGGCGGGTGCCAGTAAAGGCCTTTAAGCCGGCCAATAACTTCTCTTCCGAGCCACCCATGGCAGTTGCTGCGGCAAAAGCAGCTAAGGCATTTAATAAGTTGTGTTCACCAACAACGGTCAGGTTTAACTCCCCTACTTTTCGGCCAGTGATAGAAATTATGGCTCGGGATGAATTAGGAGCCAGATTAATTTGATCAATCCGGAAATCGTTACTACTGCCTTTGCCATAAAGGTAAATCTTTAAATCACTTCGTGTTATCCGAGAGAGTAAAGTTTTAACACCTGGGTCATCACCACAAGCAACTAGAAAACCATCATCTTTTATCGAGGATATAAAATCTTCAAATACGGCATAAACCGCCTCTTCATCTGCGAAATGATCCACATGATCTAGCTCAACATTTGTGATTATTGCACCTGTCGGTTTATAGGCTAAAAAGGATCCATCTGACTCATCTGCTTCTGCAACAAATATAGAACCGCTACCACTATGAGCATTTATGCCAGCAGTGTTTATTGTTCCACCAATAGCAAAAGATGGATCAAGGCCTGCTGATTGCAAAGCAACAGTTAACATCGCAGTTGTTGTGGTCTTTCCATGAGTGCCTGCTACCGCTACCGAGGTTGATTCAGACATAAGCCACGCTAGTGCCACAGCCCGTGCAGCAATTGGTATGCCTCTGCTTTTGGCCTCAGCAAACTCTGGATTGTTTTCGGTAATTGCGGAAGAAACAATTACTAGCTGAGTATCTGCAAGATTTTCTGCCGCATGACCAACATAAATCTTTGCACCCAGTGCTTTTAAAGCTGTCAGCGTAGAAGAGTCACTCTTATCTGAGCCAGAAATTGAAAATCCCTTTGCCAACATAATGCGGGCAATTCCACTCATTCCAGCGCCGCCGATTCCAATGAAATGGATCTTAAGTTGAGCTAATTCTGATAATTTATAATTAAGTCCAGATTTCATTTGCTGCCATCAATTGCTCTAATAATTTCACTGCCGATTGTTTCGCTCGCAGAGAACTGAGCTGCCGGGGCCGCCTGATAGTTTCTCGCCTTGCGCCATATCTCATCCCAATTACTACTTAACCAATCAGAATTAAATTTATTGTCATCTACTACTTCAGCAGCGCCTGCTGCTTGCAGGTCTGAGGCATTCACCGCTTGTTCACCATTGCCTATGGGTAGTGGAATTAAAATCGCAAATTTTCCTACCGCTGCAAGCTCTGCACAAGTTAAGGCACCACTTCTGGCAATAACTAAATCTGCCGCATGATATGCAGATGACATATCTTCAATATATGGAAGAGGTAAATAGTTCTCAGTTGAAGTTGGAAGTGGGTTATTTCGACCAACTGAGTGGACAACTTGCACACCTCTTTCGGTAAAAGCAGATAAAGATTGAAGTATTGCTTCATTAATATGTCTTGAACCTTGAGACCCGCCAAAGACTAATATGGTTGGCTTATCTTGAGTTAGTTTCCACTTTTCAATTTGCAATCTCTTCTTTGTCTTCGCTTCTTCAACAGAAAGATTTGCTGATGCAATTATCTCTGCTCGAATTGGCATGCCGCTTAGTTTTGCATTTCGCCAACGCCCTAGTTTCTGACCAGCTCGATTAAATGCGATAAAAATTTGGGACGCAAATGGGGCTCCTAAGCGATTTGCCCAACCTGGAACAGCGTTTGCCTCATGAATAAATATTGGTTTACGAAGAATTGCAGCGGCTATATAAATTGGCGGGCAGGCATATCCGCCAAATCCAATTACTAAATCAACTTTTTTACATAATTTAATTGCCTGCCAAGTTGCAATAAATACTTTTATTGGCAATATGAAAGTTTCTGGTGTTAATTGCCTTGGAAGTACAACTTTTGAAATGTGAAGTAAATTAAAACCAGCAGCAGGGACTAATTGATTCTCTAAACCCTTTTTAGTTCCAACAAATACATAATCCCAATTTGGCTTTTCATTCCGCAACCAGTTAGCAACCGCTAGGGCCGGTTCGACATGTCCAGCAGTTCCACCGCCGGCAAATAATATTTTGGGAGTCATCGGTTCAATTTTCTCATTCGACTAACCCTAATACCCTCAGCAATCTCTGGTGTTCTGCGGGCAACACCCAATACAAATCCAACTGCGATCAAATTAGCCAGGAGTGAAGAGCCTCCATAGGAGATAAAAGGCAAAGTAACACCGATAACTGGAATAACTGATGTTACAGATCCAATGTTGACCACCACTTGTGCAATAAACCAGCAGGCGATTCCAGCAGTTGCATATCTAGAAAAATCATCTTTGGTTTTAATTGCAACTCTTAAAATAGAATAGATCAGTGCTGTATAAAGAGCGAGAACTAGCAATGTACCAAGTAACCCAAGTTCTTCGCCGATAACTGAGAAAATAAAATCTGTATGTGCTTCGGCTAAATTTGCCCACTTCTGTTTGCTAGCTCCTAATCCACTTCCCCAAAGCCCACCACTAGCTAAACCCATAATGCTATGAGCTGGCTGCCAACCAGAAAATTTATAATATCGTTCATCAAATGGATTAAATAAAGCTGCAAATCTACTCATTCGGTAATCACTACTTAGAATAAAAGCTCCACCAACAATTGCACCAAGGGTAAGGAGTGCGAGAAAATTCTTAATTGGAGCACCAGATATAAACAAAATTCCCCCAAAAATAATTAATACCAAAAGGGCAGTACCGAGATCGCGTTCTAATAAAATTAATAGCTCAATTACCACTAGTCCTGGTGCAAGAAACAAAATTAAGTTTTTTGTACCCGGCTCCTGGCCTAGTGAGCGCAACCTAAGCGCGCACCATAAAATTAAGCCAAACTTTGCAAACTCAGATGGCTGCAATGTGAAGCCAGCGATTTCAATCCAGTTGCGGTTTCCTTTTATATTTTTTCCTAAAAATGGGACAAATGGTAATAATAAAATAACAATTGAAATGCTAAGTGCATATCTAGCAATAAATGGCCAAATTGCACCTCTAACTCTGAATGCCCAAAAAGTAGCAAATGAGCCAAGGATTAAGAAGAAAAACTGCTTAATAAATATCGAGTATGTATTTCCACTCTCTTGCAGCGAAGTAACAGTTGAGGAAGATAAAACCATTGTCAAACCAAGTGCGCATAAAAATATCGTGCTCCAGATAATTAAAAAGTAGGGTAATTCAGGTCGAGCAAGAACGCGAGAGTACTTTCGCAAATTTAAATTATTGCTCATGTTAGACCTGCGCCTTCACTGCTTGCGCAAACAATTGGCCACGCTCTACATATGAACTAAATTGATCCATTGAAGCACAGGCTGGGGCTAGCAGCACCGTGTCACCTGGTTTCGCTAATTCAATTGCTTGCTTAACAACATCATTCATAAGTTGCTTTGAATCAGTGATCTGATCAACTCTTAGGATTTGAGTTTCGGGTGATAACTTTGCAAATGCATCCGCAATTAATTCCCGGTCATGGCCAATTAGAATCACAGCTTTAATTCTTTTAGAACATCTTGAAACCAACTCATCCATGCTGGCTCCTTTTGCTAGACCTCCAGCAATCCATATAACTTGAAAATAAGATAGTAGAGATGCTCCAGCTGCATGTGGATTGGTTGCCTTGGAATCATCAATCCAATTTATTTCATTCTTGCTTAGTACTAACTCCATACGGTGATGGTCGGGTGAGAAGTTGCGTAACCCAAGCTTGATCGCGTCATACTTGATTCCAATGGAAAGTGCTAAGGCAGAAGCAGCTAAAGCATTAAGAACGTTATGAGGTGCGGTTGGTGTTATATCTACTAATTCAGCAATCTCATTTGCTTGTGCCGGCGTAGCGGAGAAAGTGCGATCAATTAATAGATTCTCAACTAATCCAAACTCATTTTGATTAGGCGTCTCAAGTGAAAACCAGATAGCAGTTTCTTTACCTACCCGCTTAGACAGCTCTGGATCCGACTTATTAACAAATGCTTTTTCTGCCTGCATTAATAGCTTAAGTTTTGCCGCTGCGTACTCCTCAAAACTACCGTGCCAGTCGATATGGTCTTCAGCAATATTTAACAGCGCAACTGATTGGTATTTAGGTAACTCACTCCACTGAATTTGAAATGAGGAAAGCTCAATTGCTAGATATTCAAAGGGCTGTTCAGAGCAGACAGAGGCAATCACTGTTTGCCCAACATTTCCACAAGCAACCCCGTTTACCTTTGCTGCCTTAAAAATTGATTCAACCATCTTTATTGTGGTGGTCTTACCATTTGTGCCAGTAAGTGCAATCCACTTTTGATTTGGCGCTAAAACCTGCTTGATCTTCCATGCGAAATCAATTTCGCCAATCACCTCAGTACCAGTACTTTTAAGTTTTAAAATCACCGGGTGATCTATTTTCCACCCGGGTGAAACTATTGCTAATTCAATACCTTTTGGTAACTCATTTATTACATCACTTTTTTCAGTTACTTTCTCATCAAATATTTTTGATATTGCACCAAAACTGAGTAAAGCTTCATGAACTGCTCGGCCAGTAACTCCAGCACCGATTACCAGACAACTCTTTCCGGAAAGTTCGGTGACAAAACTCATGTTAAGAAACGACCCACTGGGCATAGAAGAGGCCTAAGCCTGCTGCTACTCCAAGGCTTGCAATGATCCAAAATCTAATCACAATCGTTACTTCACCCCACCCTAGCAACTCAAAGTGGTGCTGAAGTGGTGCCATTTTAAATACCCGCTTACCGCCAGAGATTTTAAAGTAAACAACTTGAATGATTACCGAAGATGTTATTAATACAAATATAAATCCAAGTACTACAAGAAGAAGTTGTGTTCTAAGCGTAATTGCCAATCCTGCTAATGCTCCTCCTAGAGCTAATGAACCAACATCGCCCATAAATATTTTTGCTGGAGATGCATTCCACCAAAGGAACCCACCACATGCACCTGCTAAAGCGGCGGCTAATACTGCAAGGTCAAGTGGATCTCTTACTGCGTAGCACTTAAGTCCTGGTGAAACTGCACAGCTTTGTCCAAACTCCCACACCCCAATCAAAATAAAAGATGTAAAGACCATCACTGCTGCTCCAGTTGCAAGCCCATCTAATCCATCGGTCAAATTCACTCCGTTGCTTGTGCCCAGTACCATCACAATTACCCAAATGATTACGACAACTAGTGCTAATTTTATTGAGGTATCTCGAACCGTTGAAAGGTTTGCCGAAATAGGTGTAAGTCCAGCGCTATCTGGAAACTGCAATCCAGCATAAGCGAAGCAGCCGGCAACTAAAGCTTGTCCAAATAATTTCTGTTTAGCATTTAAACCTAGTGATTGTTGACGAGCAACCTTTAGCCAATCATCAAGAAAACCAACTAGGCCTAACCCAATAATTAATCCAATGACTAATAAAGCAGATGTTGTTGGTGTAACAGCAGTGACTAAGTGGCTAATAAAATACCCAGACAAAGTTGCTGAAATTAGAACTAATCCACCCATTGTTGGCGTTCCGCGCTTTACCTGATGGGTAGTTGGTCCATCATCTCTAATTATTTGGCCATAACGTTTTTTAGTTAAAAATCGAATTAGCGCAGGGGTTGCAAAAAATGCAAAAATTGCTGATACGCCGCCCGAAAGCAATATTCCTTTCATGCTACTCCCCCGCTCCATTTAGTTCTAAGTAAATTAGCCAAATCCTCAAATTTCTCTGATCTGGATGCTTTTAGCAAAATCACATCACCGGCAGAAAAGTTACTGACTAACTCTAAAACAGTATCTGCATTTGCACAGTTATGTATGAGTAAATGTTTCTCAGAATTTTCATTTTCCTCAGATTTGTATAGGCCAGTCCCCACGGTAACTAGATGGTCAACCCCAATCTCTTGGCAATACTTCACAACCTCTTGATGCCCAGACTGCTCTGCTTCACCTAGCTCATGCATCTTTCCAAGTACCGCCCATGAAGCTCCACCGCTTTCTTGGCTGAGCAAAACTAATGTTTTGATTGCTGCTTTTGTGCTCTCAGGATTGGCGTTGTAGTAATCATTAATTATCTTTATTCCATCTAGCTCTTCAATTTCCATACGCCACTTACTACTTAAGGTTGTCGTAATTAATCCAGTAGCAACTTGTTCATTACTTATTTCAAGTGCATGTGCTGCTGCTGCTGCACCTAGCGCATTAGGGATTTGGTGCTCACCTAGCAGCTGCAGTGAAACTGGATTTCTGCCAGCTGGGGTTACTAAGTCAAAGTGTGCATAGCCACCATGCATTTCAACATCAGCAGCGCGGACTGATTGCCCATCACCGAAAACAATCTTTTTTAATGCAAGGTTATCTGACATTTTTGGTGTGAATTCATCGTAACTTCCTAGTACTGCAACCGCATTAGGAAGTAGATGAGTTACTAACTCTGCCTTAGTTTTTGCAAGTGCTTCCACCGAACCAAACTCACCAAGATGTGCTCTACCTACAACTAAAACTACCCCTACATCTGGGACTGCAACTTTAGTCAGCTTGGCAATATCCCCCACATGCCTTGCACCCATTTCAACAATGCAGTATTTACTTTGTTCATCACAGCGAAGAATTGTAAGTGGCACACCAATATCGGTATTAAAATTTCCTTCAGTTGCAACTGTATTACCGACTAATTGCAAAATTGAAGCCAAAAACTCTTTTGTGGTTGTTTTACCTTGAGAGCCCGTAATCCCAACTAACTTTAATCCGGTTAATTTACTTCTTACATATGAAGTGAGATCTAACAAAGCTTGGCCAACATCATCAACCTGTATTGATGGGGCATTTACTTGCTTAGAGACTAATGCAAATTTTGCTCCAGATTTAATTGCTGAATCGACAAAATCATGGCCATCTACATGATCGCCTTTAAAGGCAACAAAGAATGTTCCTTTAACTGCTTTATTTGAATTAATTACCGGAATTTCATTTATCATCATTTCATCAGACATTAAATGAAGTTTTCCAGAGACAACCTTGGCAAACTCTGCTGCTGAAATTTTAATCATTATTTAGCCGCCTGCCAGATTGAATTTCGTAACTCAATTCGATCATCGAATGGTGTTACAACACCATTGATCTCTTGCCCACTCTCATGCCCTTTACCCATCAACAGTATGCAATCTCCAGATTTAGCCATTTTCACTGCAAAATTTATTGCTTCTTTTCGATCAATTAAAACAAACCCTTTTTCAGCCAGATCTATGCCTTCTGTCATTTCTTTAAGAATATCTTCTGTTTTCTCAGTACGAGGGTTATCACTAGTAAAAATTGCTAGATCACTTCCAGAAAATAAGGCCTGGCCCATTGGTGAGCGTTTACTTTTATCTCTGTCTCCACCGCAACCTAAAACCCCGATTACTCGACCAGATGTAAAAGATCTAACACTCTTTAAAACTCTACTTACCGCATCTGGTGTATGGGCATAGTCAACAACAGCTATAAATGATTGACCAGCTGAGATTATTTCTAATCTGCCAGGCACACTTTTTAAATTGCTAATTGCATTAGAGATTTGAGCATTTGTAAGGCCACAGATACTTACCGATGCGATGGCTAGTAAAAGATTATCTAAGTTGTGCTCTCCAATTAAAGGGAATTTGCCGCTGATTACTTGGCCATTTTTGTCAGAAATCTCAACTTCATAGCCATCACTTAGTGATTCAATTTTACTGAAATACCAATCAGCATTCTTATCATTCCTTGATACTGTCTTGTTTGTTATTTTACTTATTTCATAAAGCGTCTTGCCATACGAATCATCAATATTAATCAATGCTGTTTGCGCATACTCGGAGGTAAAAAGTTTTGCTTTTGCGTTGAAATACTCATCCATGCTTTTGTGGTAATCCAAATGATCTTGAGTTAAATTTGAAAAAGCCACCACCTTATATTTAGCACCACTCACCCGAGATTGATCAATGGCAATGCTGCTTACCTCCATTGCTAAATTGGTACTACCTCGCTCTACCATCACAGCGGCAAGTGCTTGTAATTCATCCGCCTCAGGAGTAGTTCTTACTCCAGCAATCTTTTCCGTTCCAATCTCAACGCCAAGTGTTCCGATTAACCCGGAGTTAATTTTGTTAAGGTCCCAAAGCTGTTTCACTAAATTACTTGTGGTTGTTTTCCCATTTGTACCGGTAATTCCCACTGCGACTAACTTGCTAAACGGTTTGTTATATAGCCAATCTGAAATGGGTCCTACTAAATTCCTTGGGGTTTGATCGACAAAAACTGGAATAGAGCAATCTATTTTTCTATCACTTAAGACGGCAACAGCGCCGTTGGAAATTGCTTGGTCGATAAAATTCATGCCATGAGTTTTTGCACCTGGTAGTGCTATAAATAAATCACCATTTTTCACCTCAGCGGCATTAATCGATACTCCGGTAATTTCTACATCGGTATTAAATAGCTTCTGATCAAAGCCTGATAGCAACTTTTTATCTAACTTTACGGGGCGAATACTCATAATTTTGGCTCACTCTTTTTTACGCTTTGTTTTGGAGAGTTTAGCGCCGCCTCAGTTAGAGTGAAGAAAGTATCAGCGGTCGGCGTAGGTTTAATGCGTTCATTTTGTAAAACAAAGCTCATTACTTTTTTAAATACTGGGCCAGCAAGAGCGCCACCCCAATGAAGTCCTTTAGGATCTTGGATTGTCACACTAACTACATACTTTGGTTTATCAGCTGGTGCAAAGCCAATAAATGAGGCGGTGTATCCGCTGTAGCATCTGCAAGAAGTGTTGTATCGCATTGCTGTTCCGGTTTTACCAGCAACTCGATAGCCAGGAATAGCTGCAGTTGGGGCAGTTCCATCTTTTGAAACAACGCTTTCCATCATTGCTCGAAGATTTATTGCAGTTTCAGCGCTTAATACCTTTACAGATTCATTTGGTTTAGCAGGTGTGTATTTACCACTCTCATCAACTACACCAGCCAAGATTGAAGGTTTAACGCGCACACCATCATTTGCAATTGTTGCAAAAACAGATGTTGATTGCATGGCAGTTACTGAGTAGCCCTGACCAAATGAGATAGTAGGAAGTGATGTACCAGACCAATCTTTAACTGGGTGAAGAATTCCAACAGATTCACCCGGTAACTTTGAATTAGTACTTTCACCAATTCCGAACTTACGCAAGTAATCATAAAGATTGTCTTTTCCTAATTTCTGTCCAATTTGAATCGAACCGGTATTACTTGAAACAGCCAGTAAACCTGTAGTTGTTAATCTTTGAGTTGGATGTTTTTCATGATCACTGAAAACACCATCGGAAACCTTCATTGAGTAAGGAATTGTAAATATCGTATCTGGTGAAATTAACCCCTCCTGCATTGCAGCAGCAACAGTGATTACTTTTCCAGTAGATCCTGGTTCATACACTTCTTGCACAGCTGGGTTTTTAAGTTTCTCTTGTGTGATTGAATTTGAGCTTGGATCAAATGTTGGTGCACTTGCTTGTGCCAATATCGCACCAGTTTTAGGGTCCATCACAATTACGGTTCCAGATTGAGCCCTTGATGATGCAACAGCTTGGCTGATGGCATTTTGCGCAACCCACTGAACATCTCGATCAATGGTTAGTCGAATACTGGTGCCAGATTTTGCTTCAACACTTACTTGTTCTGATCCGGGAATAATATTTCCGCGACCATTTGCATATATGTATTTACCATTAATTCCAGAAAGTAAGCCATTTAAACTACTTTCAATACCTGCCGCACCTGAGCCTTGGTCATTAATAATTCCAATTAATGATGAAGTAATTGAGCCGCTTGGGTAATCTCTAATATAACTTCGCTCTGGTACAAACCCGCCGATTCTCTTACTTATGCCATCTTTGCTCTTTAATACTTCAGTGTTATAACTTTCAATTGCTGAATTCACCTCACGCCATTTTGCCGGGGTAATATCTTTTGCAATTAATACATACCGGCGCTCTCCAGTTAGATCTGGTAATAATTGACCAGCAGTCATTCCCAGAATCGGGGCCACAATTTTTGCTGCGGTAATTGGGTCATTAACAACTGTTTGATCCACTGCAATATTTATCGCTGAAATACTGCGAGCTAACTCAACTCCATTAATATCAAAAATGGTACCTCTAGGAGCTAATAGAGTTGCAGATTTGCTTAACTCATTATTAGCACGATCTACGAAACCCTTAGCCCTGATTGCCTGAATATCAATTAGCCGTAAGCCGAATAATAAGAAAACCACAATCAAAATTGCAACAACTTTACGAATTCGATCCTGAACTAATTGTTGTTGATTCATTAGTTACCCGCTGACATATCTAAAAACCGTGGATTAGTAGATGCCACCATGCCCAGGTTGGCCGCACTTTGTGCAAGTTGATCTGGTGAGGATTTTTGGGCCACTTCACGTAAAATTGCTTCGCGTTGATCAGTTAGAACTTGGGCCTGTTGCTTTAGATCTTTTAGAACAAATGCATCTTGGGCGAGCGCAGTATTAATTACCAATAGCGCAAGTAAACCAACAGTAAAGATTGCTCCTAAGAAAATACCAAATGTGCGATCTGGCGCAACTGCGCCTTCTTTAATATCTGGCACCAAGCGGAGTACTGCTTTATTTGCTTGCTCTCTAACAATTTTGCGTGAGATCTCAAGGGCGGGTGCTAATTCAAATATCGCCATTAGGCAGCCACCCGTTCAATTGCCCGAAGTCGCATTGATTGTGATCTTGGGTTACTTAACTGCTCACTCTCATCAGCTGCTTGGCTACTAGAAATTAGTAACTTGTAACTTGCCGCTGAGTTAGGCAGATCTACCGGAAGTCCTAGTGGGGTATTTGATTTTGTTGCCTGTGCAAAATGACTCTTTACTATCCGGTCCTCCAGTGATTGATAACTCATCACTACTAACCGCCCGCCCACAGTTAGCGCCGATAATGCTGCTGGGATTGCTCGCTCTAATACTGCAAGCTCCTGATTAACCTCAATCCGAAGTGCTTGAAAGGTTCGCTTAGCTGGATTTCCACCGGTCCGTCTTGCTGGCGCTGGGATTGATTCCTTAACAATCTCTGCCAAATCCTTAGTGCTCTTTAACCTGCCACTACTGCGGGCTTTAATAATGTTTTCGGCAATTTTGCTGGCAAACTTTTCTTCACCATAATTTTGCAAGATCTTTGCTAACTCACCATGGTTATAGGTGTTTAAGACAATCTCAGCAGTTAGCTGCGCACTCTGATCCATCCGCATATCAAGGGGTGCATCTTGGGAGTAGGAGAAGCCACGATCTGCTTGATCTAGCTGCATCGATGAGACCCCAAGATCAAAGAGAATCGCATCTACTGCCTTAATTCCAAGTTGATTTAAAATTGAATCGATCTCATCGTATGTGTTGTGAAGTAGGTGGGTGCGATCTGAAAATTGGGAAAGGCCTGCAGTAGCGATCTCTAGCGCTTTACTATCTCGATCAACTCCAATTAACTGCAAGTTTGGAAATGCAGTTAAGAAAGCTTTTGCATGCCCACCAAGTCCTAAGGTGGCATCAATTAAATATGGTTTACTTTTATTAGCAATTGCTGGGGTAAGAAGATCAACGCAGCGCGCAAGTGCTACTGGTATGTGTGCGATCTCTGCACTCATCTGCTCTCCCCCTCTTTCTCGTTCTTTTTCTCTTTCTATTTCTTACTGGTACTGCTTTTTTCTTACTGCTACCTCAGATATCTACTTAGGTCACCGCCGCTCGACGGATCTTCTTTAAATAAAGCGCGGCACCGGGGAAGTGGCGCCGCGAATAGTTATGAGTGGCGGTGGCCTAAATCGATATTTGATTGGATTTAAAACAATCCAGGTAGCACCTCCTCGGAAACATCGGCAAATGTTTTTTCCCGATCTGCTAAATATTTATTCCAGGCAGTTGAATCCCAAATCTCTAATCTGGTGTTTGCACCAATTACTACGCAGTTCTTTTCTAAAGTTGCATATGTTCTAAGACCAGTTGGAATAGTTACTCGGCCTTGGTTATCTGGCACCTCATCATGAGCGCCAGCAAACATCACTCTTAAATAATCGCGAGAATTTTTTTGCGTAACTGGTGCTTGGCGCAATCTCTCAGTTATTAAGGCAAACTCAGATGCTGGAAAAACATAAAGACAGTGCTCTTGTCCTTTAGTAATTACTAAGCCATCTGCTAATTCATCTCTAAAGCGGGCTGGCAAAATTAAACGGCCCTTTTCATCAAGCTTTGGTTCATGGGTGCCCAGAAACATTGTCGGCACCTCCCCCGCTTAGACAATAGGCCAGGTCACCACTTTACTCCCTTTTTCTCCACTTTCAACCCCAAACACCCACTTGCCCTCCCCCGCCCTCCACGCTGGATTGGGGGTAAAAATGGCATAAAAAAACCACCCGGCTTGGGTGGTGAATGGGTGCAGGTATTTACTTAGTTTTCATTATTACGTCGATCCCACCTCTCCTCCAGGCCGCTTCCCCAGCCAGCTCGCTTAGCCCGCTTTGGCGCAGATTTAACTGAGATATTGGTGATTATCAGGATCACTCCGGTTAATGAGATTAGGAAGGCAATCACGCCAACCACGGTGGCTTTTGCGATAAGCCCGCTAATTAAAACCAAAAGACCTACTACTAAAATTGAAAAACCTAATAGCGCCCTTGAGCCTTGGCGGGTGCGGGCCTTACCAGTTAATGTTGAAAGCAGCTTTGGATCCTCTTGCTCTAGCGCAGCCTCCATCTCTGCCAGGAGCTTGCGTTCATGATCTGAAAGGGCCATATTCGCAATATAGAGCAATTGCTACTTTTTTTAAACTCCAAGCCTTAATCCTCATCCTGCTCATCTACTTTGTCATCTACTAAACGGGCAGGCCTGAGGCTGCTGCGGCCAAACTTGGCTTTAACCCGGTCTATTGCGCGGTCTGCTTGCTGCCAACTGCTGGTGCGCTCGCCTAAAACCATCTGCGTTACATCATCATTTTCAACTAAGGAATCTAGCGAGACGCCAACTAATCTAATTAACACTCGATCTAAGTTAAGGCCAAGGTAAAGGGCTTTTGCTACTTCAAAGATTTCCTGCGTGCCAGTAGTTGGTAAATCTAATGTCTTTGATCTTGAAATGGTTTTAAAATCTGTGAATCTCACCTTTATTGAAATCGTGTTTGTAGCTAACCCTTTGCCGCGCATTCGATCTGCACTCTTCTCAGTTAACCTTAAAAACTCTTTTAAAATTTCTTCCTGTTGGTATAGGTCAACATCAAAGGTTTGGGATGCGCTGATGCTTTTTTCAATGTGTTCAGTAATTACATCTCGATAATCCCTGCCCCAGGCAAGTTCATATAAGGAGCTGCCACTTGCTTGACCTAAAACTCTAATTAAAGTAGATCGTGGTGTATTTGCAATATCAGCAATAGTAAATAAGCCCATTTTTTCTAACTGCTCATTTGTCTTAGGGCCTACTCCCCAAATCTCATTTGCAGCCAACGGGTGAAGAAACTCCAACATCTTCTCTGGATCTACCTCTAATACCCCATTAGGTTTGCAGTGACCAGATGCAATTTTGGCGATGAATTTGTTGTGTGCAATGCCAACTGAACAAGTAATTCCTAAATCTTTCTCTACTCGCTTTCTTATTTGATCTGCTATCTCTTGTCCGCTTCCCAATAACCGCCTTGCCCCAGTTACATCTAAAAACGCTTCATCTAATGAGATTGGCTCAACATATGGTGTTACATCCCTAAATATCGCCATCACCTGTTCAGAGACTTCGGTGTAGCGAGCCATATTCGGCGCAATAAAAACAGCGTGTGGCGCTAGAGCCTTTGCTTTATAGATTGGCATTGCAGCTCTGATGCCAAATTTTCTTGCTTCATAATTTGCGGCAGACACAACACCACGCTTGCCCATGCCAACTACAACTGCTTTGCCTTTTAATTTTGGATCATCCCGCTCTTCAACAGATGCATAGAAAGCATCCATATCTACATGCAAAATGGTTGCAATATTCTCACTCATAAAAGTTGCCCACGCTTACAAATAAGTAATTCATAGTATTTTCTTTGAACACA
>Ga0304730_1001237_pt1 | contig 19811 bp, 17 predicted proteins | sample M_130628_MF_Meta_FD_190474 | JGI IMG/M metagenome (GOLD analysis project Ga0304730, IMG submission 190474) | Freshwater microbial communities from Lake Montjoie, Canada to study carbon cycling - M_130628_MF_MetaG (v2) (version 2) | ecosystem: Environmental > Aquatic > Freshwater > Lake | place...
AAGGCTAGTCCAAAATCGGCAGGGCGCGTCAGAAAACGACTAGCCGCGCTCATCCTTGGGCGAGCCCATGACAATGAAGGTAACGATATTGGCGACCATGGGCAGGGCGCCGAGGGTTTCAGTGTGAAACAGCTTATAGGCCGCGAGGTCCGCCGCCTCGACCCGCAGCAGATATTCCACGGTGCCTGTAATATTATGGCACTCGCGCACCTCCGGGACGGGCTGCATGGCCGCTTCGAAGGCCGATTGACTGGCCTTGGTATGTTGCGACAGACCGACGGTGACATAGGCAATGACCCCAATGCCCAGGGCGGCGGGGTTGAGCACCGCCCGGTAGCCGCTGATCACGCCGCTGCGTTCCAACTCCTGAACGCGGCGAAGACAGGCTGAGGGCGACAGGCCGACCCGCTCAGCAAGGTCGATATTGCTGATCCGCCCATCCTGCGACAGGGCTTGCAATATCTTGTGAGTTATAGCGTCAAACTTGGTCATTAATTGTGAAAATGGCACATATTCGCTGCAAATCGCAAGCTATTCCAAGTAAAAATGATGCACTATTGCGCCATGATGACACTCAATCTCTTCTTGGCCCTCGCGGCCTTCGCTCTGGTCTCGTCCCTGACGCCGGGACCGAACAATCTGATGCTGATGGCGTCAGGCACCAATTTCGGCTTTGCCCGGACCGTGCCCCATATGCTGGGCGTATCGATCGGCTTTGTGTTCATGGTGATCTTGGTCGGGCTGGGTCTTGTCGGGATCTTCAAGGCCTTCCCGGTAACCTATGTGATCCTCAAATGGGTCAGTGTCGTCTATCTGCTCTATTTGGCCTGGCATATCGCAACCGCTGGCGCCCTTGTCGTCAAGGATGGTGAGCCTGCGACCGCAGAGGCCAAGCCCTTCCGATTCTATCAGGCGGTGCTGTTTCAGTGGGTCAATCCCAAGGCCTGGACCATGGCCCTCACCGCCGTCACCGTCTATGCCCCACCGCAAAAGCCGCTCTTGGGCCTTGTCACCGTGGCGGTGATCTTTGGGGCGATCAATCTGCCGTCCGTTGGCCTGTGGGCGCTGTTGGGGGTTCAGATGCGCCGGTTCTTGGATGAGCCGGGCAAGATGAGGGCCTTTAACATCACCGCCGCTCTGCTGCTCGTCGCCACCCTCTATCCCGTGGTCGAAGAACTTTTTCACAAGGGCTAGATAAATTTCGACTGGGATCAGGACCAAAGCTTGCCTAGGGTAGTGTTCAGTCTGCTGAGGATGCTCCCTGTGAAGTCACTGTTCGCTGCCGTTGCCATTGTCCCCCTCTTGAGCCTCTCTGTGCTCGCTCATGCACAACCGATGCCGGGGCCTGCTGCGCCTCAGATCGAGGCTGCCCGCGACGTGCCCTACGCGGCGGGGCCGATCAAGCTGGCGGTCGATGCGACCGACAATGACCGGAGAATCTTCACGGTTCAGGAGACCTTGCCGGTCAGTGCCGCAGGACCCCTGACGCTGTTCTATCCTGCTTGGCTGCCGGGTGCCCACGCGCCGCGCGGTCCCATCGAGCAGTTGGCAGGCCTGATGATCACCGCAGACGGCCAGCCGGTCGCTTGGACCCGCGATCCTGTGAATGTCTATGCCTTCCACGTCACGGTGCCTGCAGGCGCCAAGGCGCTCGATATCCGTTTCCAGTTCCTATCGCCCACGGACAAGTCTATGGGGCGCGTGGTGGTGACGCCGGACATGTTGAACCTGCAATGGAACGCGGTTGCGCTCTATCCTGCTGGCTATTTTGCCCGGCAGATCATGGTCGAGCCGACCTTGCGCCTGCCCGAAGGCTGGCAGGTGGGCACATCCTTGGAAACGGCGAGCCGAGAGGGTGATCTGGTTCGGTTCAAGCCGGTTGATTTCGATACGCTGGTGGATTCGCCGATCTTTGCTGGCCGCTATTACCGTCAGATTGATCTTGATCCCGGCGCAGCCGTGCCAGTTCGTCTAAACATTGTCGCCGATCGTCCCGGTCAATTGGAAGCCACGGCCGATCAGATCGCGATCCACCGGACCCTCGTGCAACAGGCCTACAAACTCTACGGCGCGCATCACTATAACCATTATGACTTCCTGCTTGCCCTCAGTGAAAAGCTCGGCGGGATTGGCTTGGAGCACCATCGGTCGAGTGAAAATGGCGTGTCTGGCACCTATTTCACCGAATGGGACAAGAGCGCTGCGGGCCGTGACCTGTTGGCCCACGAATATACCCACTCTTGGAACGGCAAGTTCCGGCGCGGCGAAGATCTCTGGACCGAGACCTTCAACACCCCGATGCGCAATAGCCTGCTGTGGGTCTATGAGGGTCAGACCCAATATTGGGGAAATGTGCTGGCGGCTCGTTCGGGCCTTCAGACGAAGCAGCAGGGGCTGGACTCCCTCGCCCTGACCGCCGCCGTCTATGACAATCGGGTCGGCCGTGCTTGGCGGGCCATGGGTGATACGACCAATGACCCGATCATGGTTGCCCGCCGCCCAATCTCTTGGCGCAGTTGGCAGAGGTCGGAGGATTACTATTCCGAAGGTCAGTTGATCTGGCTCGACGCCGATACCCTAATCCGTGAGCTGAGCGGCGGTAAGCGCTCGCTTGACGACTTCGCCAAGGCCTTCTTCGGCGTCGACAATGGCAGCTATGTGCCCAAGACCTATCGGTTTGAGGATGTGGTCTCCACGCTCAATGGGGTGCAGCCCTATGATTGGACAGCCTTCCTGAAAACCCGGCTGGAGGGTCATGGGCCTGGTGCACCGCTGGATGGTCTGACGCGTGGCGGCTATAGGCTGGTCTATACGCCCGTACCGACCGAGTTCTTCAAGGCCAATGAGGCAAGGCGCAAGTCGGTCGACCTGACCTATTCCATCGGCGTGGTGCTGGACAAGGACGGCACCTTGGCCGACGTGGCTTGGGATGGCCCAGCCTTTAAAGCCGGATTGATCCAAGGCACGCAAATCATTGCGGTTGGCGGTGTGGCCTATGATGCGGACCTGTTGAAGGCGGCGATCACGGCCGCCACCGATCCAGCCAAGCCGGTTGAACTGCTGGTCAAGTCTGGGGACCGCTATCGGACCATCAAGCTGACCTATCAGGGCGGTTTGCGCTATCCGCGCCTTGAACCGATCGCCGGAGCCCCAGCGCGGTTGGACGATATCTACGCGGCCCGGAAGTAGTCGGTGGTCTAAGGGGATGATCGAACCGGTCGATCATCCCCTGATCTCTTAGGCGCGTTGTGGATCGACGAGGATCTTCACGTGATTGTCGGGGTTACCGAGGGCGCTAAAGGCTGCGGCCACTTCGGAAAGGCCGACCTTTCCGGTGATCATGGGCGAGACGTCAATGTGGCCCTCGGCAATGTCGTGCAGCGTCCCGGCAAATTCCTCGGGCGTGTAGCCGAGCACGAACCGCAGGTCGAGATGCTTATTGATGGCGATGGAGGGCTCGATGGTGTCGGGCTGCATGCAGACGCCCGCGACAATGATCTGAGCCCTTGGCGGCGCGCCCTCCATGACCTTTTGCAGCACGCCGGGCGAACCGACACATTCAAAGATGATGGGACGCGGCCAGGTCTTGCCCACCATCTGCATCATGAACTGTTCCTTGCCATTGGCTGGGACGCCCAGATCGCTCCAGCGGCCATAGGGGCTTTCCTTGGCCGGATCGATGATGACGTCCGCGCCCATCTTTTCAGCCGTGGCGCGGCGTGTGGGCGAGAAGTCGGCGGCGATGACGGGGCCATGGCCTCTGGACTTGAGCGCCGCAATGACGGCTAGGCCGACGGGTCCGCAGCCTAGAACCAGACAAGGAGAGCCTGGCTCAAGGGCTGCTGCCGCTGCCGCATGGGCCCCAACCGCAAAAGGCTCGGTCATGGCCGCATGGTCTGTTGAGAGGCCATTGGGCACAGGGATCAGCATATTTTCGCTCAGCACCATCTGCTCGGCAAAGCCGCCGGGCGTGGTGTTGGAATAGCCGACCGCGTTAAAGCCGCTGGCGGTGATCAGGACCGGCATAGACACAACGCGCGTGCCGGCCTTCAAGGCGCCGGTAGTGCCGGGGCCGTGGTCCAGCACCTCTGCGCAGAACTCGTGGCCAAAGATCACATCGGCCTTGGGATTGAGGCTGCTCTCGCCGCCTGAGCGGATACCGGCCTCGACCATATTGTCCAGATAGTGCAGGGCGTGAAGGTCCGACCCGCAGATGCCGCAGCACAGGGTCTTGACCAGGGTCTGACCAGCGGTGGGGATGGGGGCGCTGACCTCATCACAGATCAAGCTCGTGCCGCGGCGGATAACAGCCTTCATCAATAACGCTCCCTTGGATCGGCCCTCGTCTCATGCGCGGGCTCTCAACAACTATGATCCTTACTAGACAGGGCTGGCCCCTAGGGCGTCAAGGCTGACGCGTGCTGAGTGTTCAGAACAGACGCTTGGCCTTGGCCAAGGCGGAAATACCCGCATCGAGCGTGGCGTCCTGTTTGGAAAAACACAAACGCACCACATGGCGTACCGGGTCCTCGGCATAGAAGCTCGACACGGGGATAGTGGCAACGCCCGCCTCCTGCACGGCGCGGCGACAGAAGGTCTCATCATCCACTTCGATGCCTGAAGCCTTCAGATCGACATTGACGAAATAGGTCCCGTCGCTGGGCAGGGTGACATAGCCCTCTTGCTGTAGGCCAACCGTCAGGCGATCTCGGCTACGGGACAGGGCCTGCCGCTGAGCGTCGAAGAACGCCACCCCCTTACCTAGGCCAAAGGCAACGGCGGTTTGCAGGTTTGGCGGTGTGGTGAAGGTTAGGAACTGATGGGCCTTGGCGATGATGGCATTGAGGCGCGGGGCGGCGCAGACAAAGCCGACCTTCCAACCGGTCAGGGCAAACATCTTTCCGGCTGAGCCAATCTTGACGGTCCGGTCCCTCATGCCCGCCATGGCCATGAGCGGTGTGTGGCCAAGGCCGTCGAAGGTGACATGTTCCCAGACCTCATCACTAACCGCGATCAGGTCATGTTTGACGCAGACCCTCGCCAGCGCTGCGAGATCGTCATGGCTATGGACCTTACCGGCGGGATTGAGGGGGTTGTTAAACAGCACCAGCCGGGTTCGCGGTGTGATGGCCGCCTCGAGCATCTGTTCGGTCAAGCGCCAGTGCGGCGGCTGTAGGCTGACGAGACGCGGCACGCCGCCTGCGCGCAAAACCAACGGCAGATAGGCATCATAGAGGGGTTGAATCAGCACCACCTCGTCGCCCGGCACAATCAGGGCGAAAAGGGCCGCCGCAATGGCCTCCGTCGCCCCAGAGGTTACGGTCACTTCGGACAGGCCGTCCAGATCAAGACCTTGAAAACGCCGATAGTGGTCGGCTACGGCGAGCCGCAATTCGGGAAGGCCCGCCATGGGCGGATATTGATTATAGCCATTGAGCACGGCGTCGGCGGCGGCTTGGCGAATATCAAGCGGCCCCGGGCCATCTGGAAAGCCTTGGCCCAGATTGACCGCGCCGGTCTGCCGCGCAAGGCCGGACATGACCTCGAAGATCGTCGTCGGCATCTGGTCGTAAATCGGGTTCACGAAGTCTCCTAGATGGGGAGAGCCGAAACTAACGAGGAACGGAGCCGACGAAAAGCACGGTGTGGGGCCGACTGACTATTTTTCCGAGTAAAAATAATATAGCGATAGCTAACTTTTTGTTTTCATTGATAATTTAGTTGCGACTACCCATTTCCATGTCTTTACTCGCTCCAACAGATCGATCTTACCGCTTCGGCGAGACTCTGAAAGGACGACCATGCCACCGCTCGCAACCTCCTCCGTGGTTCATCTTCCGGACCCTTCTGTTGAGCGGGCTGACGCTCATCTTGCCGCCGGCTGGACCGGTAAGGGCCATGGGCTATCGGTATTGCCGCGCTTTCACGAGGTGACCGTGGACATGGTGGTCAAGATGATTGGCCAGATTGCGATCCTAGAACGACAACACGGCGAGGACGTGGCCCTCGCCGTGGTCGAAGATCTCAAGAGGATTTGGGCTAAGCCCCACCTAAGCCTGGTTCAATAGAGCCAAGCCTCAGGCTTTAGTCTTCTGGCATAGCGGCTGGAGCATTGGCCATCATCGACTGAGCCAGTTCCAGCACTGAGCGGCGCAGGCGGGTCGAGGAGATGGCCGAATAGGCGTCCAGAAGTTCCGCCGCACCGGGCAGGCGCAGCTTGGAAAGATCGGCGATCCGCTCGGACGAGCGACCCTTATCCTCGTCCAGATCATCCACCAGATCGCTGACGCGGCAGCCCAGGGTGTGGGCGATTTCGACCAGTCGCGAAAAGCTGACGCGATTGGTGCCGCGCTCATATTTCTGAACCTGTTGGAAGCTCACGCCAATCGCGTCGGCCAAGGCCTGCTGCGACATGCGCAGTGAGCGGCGGCGAAGGCGAACGCTTTGACCCAAAGCAACGTCGAGGGGATGCGGCTCGTCGTCCGCGTTGGCTTTAATGGCACCCATGATGTATCGCACCTTTTGCGTAAGTTCTCGGTAGGGTAGATTTTAAACAGAATCTGCTGAGAAGATAGCGAAAACTATCGATAAATCTAATTATTTCGCATTCAAGGTTGCAAACCGGCAATCCCGTACCAATTTCCCGAACAAAATTAGGGGCTTTCGGGTTTCGAAACCCAACCTAAGGGGCCCAATAGACCGCCACTGGGACCTGATTTTGATGCAAAATCCCGCGAACAGGGGCCTCTAGAACCGGTCCATCCCGTAAGGCATCCCGGTAGACCGCCCATTTTGATGCGCCCTTGAGCAACAGAATCATCTGCCGTGACTGCAAAAGGGCGGGCAGGCTCAAGGACAGTCGGGCGGGGCCTTCCATGGCGGGGCGCACGGCACGGGCCTTTAGCGAGCCGGTCATGTCCATCGCCGCTTCGAGGCCAACGCCGCCGGGGAACAGGGACGCGGTGTGGGCATCATCCCCCATGCCCAGCAAAACCAGATCAAAGGGATGAGCTAAGGTCCGCAAGGCCCCATCCATTTGAACTTCAGCGGCCTCTGGGGTCTCAGTATTGCATTTCAGACCGGTAAACCGTGCCGCCGCAGCCGGCCCTTGAAGCAGGGTTCGCCGGACCATTGCCTCGTTGCTGGCAGGATCATCAACCGGAACCCATCGCTCATCGGTCAGGGTCAACTGCACCTTCGACCAGGGCAGGTCCAGATGGCTGAGGGCCTCGTAGATGCGCACGGGCGTGGTGCCGCCACTAAGGGCAAGGCTGGCCGTCCCGCGTGCGGCGACCCCGGCGAGTATGGCTGATTTGATGGCCTCTATGGCGGCGGATTGAAGCGCGGCCATATCGGCAAAGCGGTGCTCGGCGATCCTGTTGGCCATGGCTCTAGGCCTCTTCGGCAACGTGGCGAAAGGCGATGTGCTTTGAGCCCAAGAAGTTGATCATCAAACCCGCCGCTGTGCCGATGGCCAAGGGAATAACCAGCCAGCGCTCAAGGCTCGGGACCAGCATGATGGCGAGGCTGTAGGCGGCGATATTGATCGCACCGCCGGTGCCCTGAACAAGAAAATAGAGACCGGCCTCCTTGGCAGGATTACGCCCGGACTGGGCCCTAAAGGTCCAGAGCCGATTGAGGGTCCAGGTGGCAAAGACGGCGACGAGGAACGAACAGAGCCGGGCGGTGAAATGATCCAGATGGACCAGCCCAACCAACCCGTAAAGCACGCTGCCATCAACGACAAAACCCACGCCGCCGACGATGCAAAAGCGCATGAAAGCGGGGTCAAGGAGGTCGAGGATCTTGGCAAATAGCGGAACGCGCCTTGCCAAGCGCAGGCCTTGTTCAAAGAGGTTTACGCCCCAAGCCCAAAGCGCATCCCAAGTTTGACCGGGCGTATCCTTGGCCAGCCTCTGGGCCACGACGGCCGCCGCCAAGGGGATGATCCAAGCAATGCGGGCCTGATAGCGGGGGAAGGGACCGGAAAGGACGCCGCAGACGGCGGCGTTAATGACATAGCCCGCCAGCAAAAGTCCCACGGCGGTCATCGCCTTTATGGCGTCTTGGTCAAAGCGCATCTGTCTTTGACGAAAGGCCTGCGCCACTTCTCCTTGGACCAACCGCCAAAGCAGGAATGCTCCGGCCAGAACAAAGATGGTGGTGTGCCAAGCGCGCAAGGGGTCCATCCGCAAACGGGATCGGCAGGCGGCGCGGTCGGTTTTGCACTTTGCGGCATCTGGGATCAGCAAGGGGAGATTCGTATCGCCCCAATAGTGGTCGTTCAAAAAGACATAGGGATTGCGCAGCGGATCTTCGACATAGATCAGGTTGAGCTGCCACCACCAGTTTTGCAGTGAGGCGGTGATCTGACCCAGCGGATCATGCAGCACCGTGTTGATCGCAAACCGAAACTCTTCCTTGCCGAGGGCGACGCGGTCCTCATAGGCCAGTCGATTAAAGAGCCCGATCCCTGCTGTGCCTGACCACAGGATCTTGTCACTGTCATCGAGGGCCTGATGCCTAAAGCGGCACAGCACATAGGGCGTTCCGCTGTTGCAGGCTTCGCGCAGATAGGTGCGGCCGGGCCCATCGGCCAAGACGCGGGCGATCAGGAAGGGCGGACGACGTAACTCTTCGCCCCACTTGGCCTTGACCGATTGGGCATAGAGGGCGTTGGCGGCAAAGCCGGTGATCACGGCGGCCATGATCAGGCTGGCGCGCACAAAGGTCTCGCGGCGATCCGCCTTCAGCAACACCATCAGTCCCGCGCCAATGACGGCTAGGCCAAGGGCGGTCATGGTGTGGGAGCCGTGGAAGCTTAAGGCAAGCGATAGCAGGCACCAGTTGAAGATCTGGGCCCGGCGGCTCAAGGTGTGGCGATAGATCAGCAGCAGTACGCCGCACAGAATTGCCACCCCGGCAAAGACGTCCGGCATGGCAAAGCCTGCGAACAGGGGCAAAGAGGTGCCTACTGCGATGAGCAGACTGACCGGGATAAAGGTCCAAGGCTTGGCAAGCGGGGCTATAGCCTTCGAGAGCCGCCAAGCGGGCCAGAGGGCGAGCAGGCCTTGGATCGCGGCAACAAGCCACAGACTGCCCAATGCGACACCAGCATAGAGAAAGACGCCGTAATAGGCTGATCGGGCCCCCATCGAGGTGAGGGCAAAACGCTCATCCGTGCGGTGCTCTGCAGCTTCGGCGATGTCGGCTGGATCGGTCAGGACAACGGGAGGCTTCCAGTTGCCAACAATGTCCCGCACCACCGTGCGGCCCTGATCGTAATAGTCATCTGTGTCGGTAAAGACCGACGGACGCCCATTCACCGCGATGACCGCGAGGAGGAAAAGGGTCCCCAGCCAGACCGGCCATGACTTCCAGATCTGCCTCATGCGAAGCTTTGCCGGGCTTTAGCGACGAAGGGAGAAGACAGAGGCAAGAAAGCCGGATGCTGCAATTTGAATGCTGGCCGTCACGGCGGTCAGAGAGATGACCAAGATCCGAACCACGCCATTATAGACAATGGGTCCAAATCCAACGCTGGCCCAATGGCCCAAAGCAAAGACGGTCCCGGCACAACCAGCGACGAACAGGACCAGGGCCCCTTGCAAGATCGGCTCCAAGGTCATGCCGAGCAGGAACTTCTTCATGCTGCCTGCGGGCGGCAGAACCCCTTCCATCATTGCATAGCGACGGGCCAGAGCGCTGAACATGACCAACTGCGTGCCGATCAGGAACGAGAAACAGGCGGCGACGAGTGTGTGGATGTCGAGCTGGATATGGGGCGTGACCTGGATGGCCCCGCGCGCCAACATCGAGGTGCCCGCGACGCCCAGACCGATCATGACGAGGCCTGGAAAGAGGAACAGCCACTCCGGGCTATGGAGCAAGAGGAAGCGCAGGTGGCGCCAGCCATCGCGCCAAGTCTTCAGGTGCGGAGGGCGCGAGCGGCCATCGGGGCGAAGGGTTGTTGGGACCTCTTCGATGCGGCGCTCATGCAGCGCTGACTTGACCACCATCTCGCTAGCAAATTCCATGCCCGGGCTTTGCAGGCCAAGGCTGAGCATGGTTTCGCGGTTAAAGCCGCGCAGACCGCAATGGAAGTCGCTGACCGGAATCTTGAAGAACAGCTTGCCCAAGAAGGACAGGACCGGATTGCCCAGATAGCGGTGCAGGAAGGGCATGGCGCCCTTTTCGATACCGCCAAGGAACCGGTTGCCCATGACCAGATCGGCGCCATCGCGCAGACGCTCGACCATGGTGTCTAGATTTTCGAAATCGTAGCTGTCATCGGCATCGCCCATAATGACAAACCGGCCGTGGGCCGCGCGGATGCCGCCGATTAGGGCTGCGCCATAGCCACGCTCTGGCACCGCGACCACGCGCGCGCCTTCCGCTTCGGCCATGCCTTGCGAGCCATCGGTCGAGCCATTGTCCGCGATCAGGACCTCACCGGAAATGCCGGTACGCTTGAAGAAACCCAAGGCCTTACGGACGCAAACCTCAATGGTTTCAGCCTCGTTCAGGCAAGGCATCAGGATGGTCAGCTCAACCGACGACTTTCCCGCGCTCAAAGTCTTATCCGAAGAGGTTTGGTCTTGCCCTGAGGACAAGCGGGCACTGATCAGTTCCGCGGCCATATCGCTCTCACTTTGCAAATCACGATTGCGAGAGGGAAATACGCCTTTCTGATCAGGGTGCAAGCCCTGCTGAGCCGTTCAATCCCGAATTAATGCCAATTGCCTAAAGTCCGAGCGCGTGACGCATCACCTGAAAGATGTAGCTTTCTTCGACGACACCGTGGAACAGGTGCGCCTGAGGACCGCCCGCAAAGATGGCGACGTCCTCGCCACTATGGGCCGCGCTGAACATCGGTACGGTGGCCTGTTGGGTAAAACTAGGGGCCTTGGTGTCTACCGAAGACAGATCTTCGCGATGGTTTTCACCATCCGCGCCGCCCGGCCCGGTCGCATAGCTGAGGATGGCGTAGGGCTTTTTATCCTTGGCCAATCCGCCCGTATTCTCGTCAGAGGCGAGGCCGAGAATTGCATCATTGCGGGCGGCATAGCCCGAGATCACCAGTCCATGACTGTGGTCCGCCGTGACGATGATTAGGGTGTTCCTCATGTCGACCTTGGCCATGACGGCGGCGATGGCTTTAGAGAATTCTTCAGTTTCGGTCAGGGCCCGGTAGGCATTGCCTGCGTGACTGCCCATATCGATCCGTCCCCCCTCGACCATCAAGAAATAGCCCTTGGGGTTCTTGGAGAGGATGTCGACGGCGGTGGTGGCCATCTGGGTCAGGGTCGGCACATCCGCGCCTTGGGTCGCACGATCAGCTTCGTAGGGTAGGTTTTCTTGGTCAAACAATCCGAGCACCTGATCCACCTTGGCGGGGTCAAGGCTCTTCAACTCCGTGACCGTCATCACCGCAGCCGTTCGTGGACCAGTTGTGGTCAGCCAGGTCTGGATCAGGTTGCGGCCATCGGCGCGGTTGCCACCCTGGTCTTTTGGCAAAAAGCGAGACCGTCCCCCGCCCAAAGCGACATTGAGGCGGGTTGAGTTGGGGGCTTCGACCAGTTGACGGGCAATATCCTTGCATCCGGCGGCCTTGGCCTGCGCAGACATGTTCTGGTCGCCTTCCCAGTCACGATCGGCGACATGGGCATAGGTCGAGGCGGGCGTGGCGTGGGTGATGCGCGTGGTGGTGACCGCACCGGTCCAGCGCCCCTTGGCCTTGGCCATTTCTGCCAAGGTGGTGATCGCTGCTCCTGCAACGGAGGGGCAACTGTTGACGATGACGGTTCCATCAACGCCGATTGTGCCATTGCGGGTCTTTACCCCGGTCAGCATGGCCGAGGCGCTTGCGGCGCTATCGGTGACCATCCTGTCGTCGCTATAGGTCTTGGACAGGGCCAGATAGGGCAGGGCCTCGAAGGACAGGCTGTTGGACTCGCCATCTACGCCGCGAGACTGACCCTCATGGATACGCGAGGCGACGATGGTGCTGATGCCCATGCCGTCGCCAATGAACAGGATGACGTTCTTAGCCTTGCCCGTGTTGGGCTGTAGGGCCAACGCCTTATCGAGCGTCATCAGGCCGCTGACATAATAGGGATTGGAGGTCTGCCGCGCCGCCGGTTCTGCGGCGAGGGCTGTTCCGCTGATCGTCAGGGCCAAAAGCAGGCCGCTCAAGGGGCGCAGGGCTGGATAGGACATGACGATCTCCGGTGGTGATCGGGACTGTCTAGGCTATCGGCTTGAGCGCGGTCTAGTGCGTCACGAAAAATTCAATTTCGAAAGCCCGGTTAGGGGCGATCTCGGATGATTTTAAGCACCCTTGCCCCGAGGGCTCATCCGGCCATCTGCAGGGCGATCAGACCCGCGCCGCCGACCACAATCCGCCAGATCGCAAAGGGCATGAAGCCATAGCGGGTAACAAAGGCCAGCATCGACTTGACCACCACCCAGCCCGACGCGAAGGCCACGACAAATCCAATGGCGATCAGTCCGCCTTGATCGAGGCTGAGACTGTCCTTGGCCTGATAGAGGTCGAGCGCAAAGGCCGCGCCCATGGTCGGGATCGCTAGAAAGAATGAAAATTCTGCGGCGGAGCGTCGGTCTCCACCCAAAAGCACGGCCCCGACAATGGTCGCTCCGGAACGCGACACCCCCGGCACCATGGCCAAGGTCTGGAAAAAGCCAATGCCCAGCGAGGTCAAGAGCGGATAGCGCATGGCATCAAACTGGCGTGGCGGCGGGCTAAACCGCTCAATTGCGGCCAACACAATGCCGCCAAGGATCAGGGACCAACAGATCAGGCGCGGGCTTTCAAACAGGACCTGCTTGATCAGATCATGGAAGGCCAGACCCAGAACCACGGCCGGAATGAAAGCGACAATGACGCTGAGGGCAAAGCGCCGCGCCTCTGGACTGGTCGGCAGTTGAACCACCACGGTCCAAAGACGCTGAAAATAGAGCGCCACTATCGCCAAGATTGCGCCCATCTGGATCAGGACGGTAAAGGTGTCCCAGTTGGCGACCTTCAGTCCCATGGCCTGCTCGGCCAGCAAAAGATGGCCCGTCGAGGAGACCGGCAAGAACTCGGTTAGCCCCTCAATCAGGCCCAAAATTACCGCTGAAAGCCAATCTGGCATGGTCAAATCCCGTCACGTCGCGCTTACCTCGCTGGTCTAGCATGTGTCGCGGGGGGGATGGCTAGGACAAAGGCGAGGGGCTGCGACAAGTTCCCCTCAGGCTCAACTGAGAGTCGTTCGCGCTGTAACCAAGAGAGGGCAGGGGTTAAGGTGACCCCATGTCCGGATCACACGCTCCTTCCGCCCCAGGCCTTAGCTTGGAACAGTCTGCCGTCTTAACGCGCCGGGCCACGAGCCTGTCGGTGCTGGTCGCCGCGATCTTGATCGTCATTAAGGGCTTTGCCTGGTGGCAGTCGGGGTCGGTGTCGATGATGGCGTCTCTGGCCGATTCCAGTCTCGATCTGGTCGCCTCTTTGGCCACCTTCTTTGCCGTGCGCTATGCCACTGCGCCGCCCGATGCCGAGCACCGGTTTGGCCATGGCAAGGCCGAAGCCTTTGCCAGCCTGTTGCAGGGCGGTCTGGTCTTTGCCTCCGCCGCCCTAATTGGACAGGAGGCCTTTAATCGCCTCGCTCACCCCGAGCCGATCCACCAAGGCGGCTGGGCGATGGTCGTGATGGTCGCCTCGATCGTCCTGACCCTTGCCCTGATCACCGCCCAGTCGCGGGTCTTGAAACAGACCGGTTCGGTGGCCGTGTCCGGCGACCGCGCCCACTATGCGGCCGACCTCGCCTCCAATGCCATTTCGCTGATCGGTATTGCCGCGGCGAGCCTTTTTGTTCAGGCCGACGCCGTGGCGGGTCTGATCATTGCGGCTTGGCTGGTCTGGGGCGCTGTCGGCGTCTTTAGCGAGGCGTCGGTGCAACTGATGGACCGCGAACTGCCCGACGATCAGCGCGCGCGGATCGTGTCCCTGATCACGCACGGCGGTCAGATCATGGGCGTGCACCAGCTGCGTACCCGCGCTTCGGGGCCCTTTGTCCATATCCAGATGCATGCAGACCTCGACCCAACCCTGTCACTGACCGAGGCGCACGACGTCATGATCGCAGCGGAAAAGCGGGTCCTGGTCGAGTTCCCCGCCGCCGACATCCTGATCCATCCGGACCCGCGCGGTCTAGCCGAACCGCATGGCGGGGCCTTTGCCGAGACGGCTGCGTCTCATGAGGGACACCCAGAAGCCTAATCGCGGTATACGAGACCTTAACCGATCACTGTCTTTGTCGGGTGCCGTAGGTTTCAATACCGTTCCGAATCAGGCCAAACCGATTCCATGAGCCTTGTCCGTACCCTCTATCAGTTCCCACTTGACCCTGCCTCGCGGCAGGTGCGCTTGGCGCTGGGGGAAAAGCGGTTGCCCTTTACCGATGTGGTTGAGCGCTATTGGGAGCGTCGGCCCGAGTTTTTTGCCCTCAATCCGTCGGGCCTGACCCCGGTTTTGGTTGAGGAGGATGGGCCAAAGCGGCTGATCCTCTGTGAGGCCCGCGCCATCCTCGAACATCTGGAAGAACAGCATCCTGAACCGGCGCTTCTGGGCCGCGATCCGGCCGAGCGGGCCGAGGCGCGGCGCCTGCTCCACTGGTTCGACCGCAAGTTTGACTATGAGGTCAATGGCCTCCTCCTACGTGAAAAGATGGAAAAAAGACTGTTCGGTATGGGTGCGCCGGACCTGGCCAATCTGCGCGAGGGCCGGGAGTTTTTGAAGGTCCACCTGGCCTATATCGAAGGCCTGCTCCAGAACCGCGATTGGCTGGCGGGCTATCGACTGTCGCTGGCCGATTTTGCCGCCGCCTCGCACCTTTCGGTCATCGACTATTTTGGCGACATTCCGTGGCGCGAATTTCCCGCCGCCAAGACCTGGTACATGAAGCTTAAGTCGCGGCCCTGTTTTAGGCCCCTCTTGGCCGACCGTTGGCCCGGACTGGTTCCCGCCGGTCACTATGACGATCTCGACTTCTAGCCCCAACCCCACCGAGGCCATTCGCGCCGAGGCCCTGCGCCTTGGCTTTGATGTCTGCGGCTTTGCCAGCGCCACCGCCCCTTGGCCCGCCAGCCATCATCTGGCTGAATTTGTCGCTGAAGGTCGCCACGGTCAGATGGACTGGATGGCCGACACCCTCGAGCGCCGCTCCCATCCCAATGGCATGTGGCCTGAGGCCCGCTCCGCCATCATGCTGGGTCTCAACTATGGCCCTGACCGCGATCCGCTAGAGGTCCTCGCCGCCAAGAGTACGGGTGCCATCTCGGTCTATGCTCAGGGCGACGACTATCACGACCTGATCAAGAAACGGCTCAAGGCCTTGGCCCGCTGGATCGTCGCCAACCATGGGGGCGAACTCAAGGTCTTTGTCGACACCGCTCCCCTGATGGAAAAGCCGCTAGCCGCAAAGGCGGGGTTGGGCTGGCAGGGCAAGCACACCAATCTGGTGTCGCGTGAGTTCGGCTCTTGGCTGTTTTTGGGCGCGATCCTGACGGTGCTGGACCTGCCGAGCGATACGCCATCACCCGACCATTGCGGCTCGTGCCAATCCTGTCTGGACATCTGCCCGACCCAGGCCTTTGTCGGCCCCTATCAGCTCGATGCGCGGCGCTGCATCTCCTACCTGACCATCGAACATGCCGGACCGGTGGACGAGGCCCTGCGCCCGGCCATGGGCAACCGCATCTATGGCTGCGATGACTGTCTGGCCGTCTGTCCGTGGAACCGTTTCGCCAAGGTCGGAGCTGAGATGGCGCTTGCCGCCCGCCCGGCCCTGCAAGGCCCCGCCCTCGCAGATCTGGCCCGGCTGGATGACACCGCCTTTCGCACCCTTTTCGCCAAGAGCCCGGTCAAACGCATCGGCCGTGACCGCTTCGTACGCAATGTCCTCTACGCGATTGGCAATAGCGGCGATGGGGCCTTAGCTGAGGTCGCCCAATCCCTCTGCAATGATCCCGACCCCACGGTCGCCGAGGCGGCAAGCTGGGCGGTGGGGCGGCTGGGTTAGTCTGGGGTATTGTCGGCCAGTTCCTTCAACCAGACATCCGCCTTGGCATCTGACGGCATGCGCCAGTCGCCGCGTGGGGAGAGGGAGCCGCCGGAGCTGATCTTGGGGCCGTTGGGGACGGCGGAGCGTTTGAACTGGTTGGCGAAGAAGCGTTTGAGGAACAGGGCCATCCAGCGCTTGATGGTCGGTAGGTCATAGGCCAGGCGCTGGTTCTCCGGCGTAGCGGTCGGCCACCCGCCTTGCGCCGCATCATGCCACGCGTTCCACGACAGATAGGCGATCTTGGACGGCTTAAACCCGTACCGCGTCAGATAGAACAGGTTGAAGTCCTGAAGCGCATAGGGGCCGACAAAGCTCTCGGTCGATTGGACCTTGCCATCGGCGCCGGCAGGCACCAGCTCGGGCGAGATTTCAGTGGCCAAGATGGCGCGCAGGAGGGCGGCGGTCTCGGGACTAAAATCACCCGACGCAGCGGCAAAGCGGATCAGGTGCTGGATCAGGGTCTTGGACACCCCGGCATTGGGATTATAGTGCGACATGTGATCGCCAACCCCATAGGTGCACCAGCCCAGCCCCAGCTCGGACAGGTCGCCCGTGCCCACCACCAGCGCGCCCTGTTGATTGGCGAGGCGGAACAGATAGTCGGTGCGCAGGCCCGCCTGCACATTCTCGAACGTCACATCATAGACCGGCTCGCCGCCCGCAGAGGGGTGACCTAGATCGGCGAGCATCTGGCGCGCGGTGGGGCGGATGTCGAGCTCATGCGAGGTGACGCCGAGCGCCTGCATCAGGGCTAGGGCATTGGATTTGGTGCCGTCCGAGGTGGCAAAGCCGGGCAAGGTATAGGCTAGCACGTTGTCGCGCGGCAGGCCCAGCCGCTCCATCGCCTTGACCGCGACGATCAGGGCTTGGGTCGAATCCAGACCGCCTGACACGCCAATGACCAGATGGCGAAGGCCTGTGGCCTTGAGCCGCGTGGCCAGACCCTGAACCTGAATATTCCAAGCCTCGTAACAGTTCTCGCGCAGCTTGGCCGGGTCAGAGGGCACATAGGGGAAGCGCTCGACCTTGCGCATCAGGGGCAGGGGACCGGTCGGGGCCTCAAACTCAAACTCTACCAGATCAAAGCCGGGATGGTCGCGCCGCGCCCGCTGTGCCGCATCGTTCCACGTGCCCGCGCGCAGACGCTCTTGGCGAATGCGGCCCAGATCAATGTCGGTCAGGGTCAGGGTTGCCTCGAGGGCAAAGCGCTCAGACTCGGCCAAGACCTGACCCAACTCGAACACCGCGCCGTGGCCATCCCAGGCCAGATCGGTGGTCGATTCGCCCGGTCCCGCCGCCGAATAGGCATAGGCGCTAAGGCAGCGCTCGGACTGCGAGGCGCAGAGCAGGCGCCGGGTCTCGGCCTTGCCGATGGTGATGTTGCTGGCCGACAGGTTGAGCAGGATTTCCGCCCCGGCCAGAGCCGCTTGGGTGCTGGGCGGTGTCGGGGTCCAGACATCTTCGCAGATCTCGATATGGAAACAGAAGGCGTTGCGGCCTGTGGCTTGGAACAGGAGGTCGGTGCCGAAGGGCACCTCTTCGCCCTCGACTGAAATGACCTCAGAAGCAATGTCCGCCCCGGGCGTGAACCAGCGCTGCTCGTAAAATTCGCGGTAGTTGGGCAGGAAGGACTTGGGCACAGCGCCCAAGATCCGGCCATCATGGATGACCACGGCGCAGTTATAGAGCCCGCCCTGAAACCGCAGGGGCGCGCCGAGCACGCAGACGGGTGTCAGGCCCAAGCTGGCCTCAGTCAGGCGGCCGATCTGGTGTTCGACCTCATCGAGCAGGGGCTCTTGCAGCAGTAGGTCGTCGATGGCGTAGGCGCTGAGGCCAAGCTCTGGAAAGAGCAGGATCGCCGCGCTCTGATCATGGCCCTGCTGCATCAGCGCCAAGGTCTGATCGGCGTTGAACACCACATCGGCGGGCCGGACCGCAGGCACGCAGACGCCGAGGCGCACAAAGTCGTGGCGATAGGGCGAGAAAAACTCTGTCGCGTCAGCCATAAGAACCCCGTGCAAGTCGAGCCAGCCTATATTGCAGCCCATCTTAGAGCATGAGGCGCAAGGAGGCTATTGGCTTGGCGAGGGCCTTGTTTGAGCCGGTCTTCGTGTTAAGCCATGACGTCGTTCTTTAGGCGTTCCATGACCGCACCCGCCCCCGCCATCAGCGTTGTGATCGTCGCCTTTGAAAGCGCGGCGACCCTTTCACGCTGCCTTGCGGCGCTGCGGGCCCAGACCTTTGGCGATTTTGAAGTGCTGTTGGTCGATAACGCGTCCACCGACGGCGCAGCCCAGGCGGCGGCCAAGGCCGATCCCGCGATCCGTCTGATCGAGGCCGGCGGCAATATCGGCTTTGCAGCAGGCAATAATCTGGCGGCTGGGCAGGCGAGGGGGCAATGGCTGGCCCTGCTCAACCCCGACGCCTATGCCGATCCCGATTGGCTGGAGCAGCTGATCGCGGCGACCCAGCGCTGGCCAAAGATCCGCAGCTTTGCCTGTTTGCAAAAGGCGGCGGACCGCCCGGGCAAGGTCGATGGGGCCGGCGATGTCTTGACCTTGGCGGGGATCCCCTATCGCGGTGCCTATGGCCACGACCTTGTGCCCTTGCCTGAAGGAGAGGTCTTTTCAGCGTGCGGCGCGGCCCATCTGATCGCGCGAGACCTGTTCTTACAGCTCGGCGGCTTTGATGATCGGTTCTTCTGTTACTGCGAGGATGTCGATCTGGGCTACCGGTTGCGCCTGATCGGTGAGGTGACCCTGTTTGTGCCGCAGGCGGTGGTCAGCCATGTCGGCTCGGCTGTGCTGGGCGCGCGGTCCGATTTTGCGCTCTATCATGGGGCCAAGAACCGGCTGTGGTTTCTGATCAAGAATACGCCTTGGCCCTTGGTGCCGGTTGTGGCGCTGCTGCATCTGCCAGTTATGGCCCTGCTGCTCGTTCTGCACGTCCTGCGCGGCGAGGCGCGGCCCGTCTTGCTCGGACTCGTCGCGGGTTTTGCAGGCATTGGGCCGATGCTGACAAGTCGAAGGTCCATCCAAGCGAAGCGTACGGCCTCGGTCTGGACCCTTCTGAAGGCGATGGCCATCAGTCCCCTGACCTTGGCGCGCCGGTCAGCGGTGATTAGGCCGAGGTCCTAGCCCGCGCGGTTGGGCGTGGTCCAAGACAGGGCGCCGTCGGTGACGAATCGCCCCGTCATACAGTCCCCGTGGCCGCCCTCTTCCAGCGTCTGAATGATCAGGGCGCGCTCTTCAGGCGGTGTGATGAACATGATGAAGCCGCCGCCGCCCGCGCCGGAGACCTTGCCTGCGAGCGCCCCGGCCTGCTTGGCCGCTGCCAGAGCCGATTCGATCTGAGGGGTGGAGACGGCCGGCGATGTCGCCTTCTTGGCCTCCCATCCCCGGTCGAGGACGGTGGCAATGTCGGTCAGGTCGCCATTGAGCAGGGCATCATGCATGGCCCCGGCTTCGCGCTTGAGATTGTGCATGGCCTCGAGGGACGATCCGCCTCGGGTCAGGGCCTCGGCCTGGCGTTCAATCACCGTCGAGGACTCACGCGAGGCCCCGGTAAACAGCAAGACCAGCGAGGCCTCAAGCTCGTGCATCATGGCCCCAGAGGCGGCAACGGGGCTGACCTCGGCCTGATCATTGGCCCCGAAATTCATCAGATTGATGCCGCCAAAGGCCGCTG
>Ga0304730_1001238_pt1 | contig 19800 bp, 30 predicted proteins | sample M_130628_MF_Meta_FD_190474 | JGI IMG/M metagenome (GOLD analysis project Ga0304730, IMG submission 190474) | Freshwater microbial communities from Lake Montjoie, Canada to study carbon cycling - M_130628_MF_MetaG (v2) (version 2) | ecosystem: Environmental > Aquatic > Freshwater > Lake | place...
CAACCTGCTGCCGGTTAGCAGTGTTAGCCATCATGTTTTGTTGCTGATTGGCAAGGTTAGCCATTGCCATCTGCTGCTGATTAGCGACGTTACCCATCGCCATCTGCTGGTTCATTTGACCTTGGGTCAAACCATATTGACCAAGAAGTGCTTGGTCTGCCAAATTGATTTGGTTCTGAGCAGCTTGATTAGCAGCGTTAGCAGCTTGAGTCAGTTGGGCTTGTTGTATGCCGTACTGACCAGAAAGGGCTTGATTGTTAGCCGCAGCTTGTTGTTGATTAGCAAGATTAGCCATAGCCATCTGCTGATCCATCGAACCTTGCTGCAATCCAAACTGATTCAACGCGCCTTGGTTAGCCGCATTAGCTGCTTGACGTTGAGCAGCGTTTTGCAAATTAACTGCTTGATTCATCTGGCCTTGTTGTAGACCATACTGACCCTGCATCGATTGATTGGCGAGTTGCTGCTGTTGCAGCATCTGCGCGTTCTGTAGCGAAGTATTGTACTGCTGCTGTTGATTAAACTTGCTTGTATCAATACCCGCTGCTTGGTTTAACTGCTGCGCGGTCATGCCGGTCTGTGCGCCAAGACCCTGCGTCTGAAGCAACGCGCTCAGATTCTGAACACCAGCCTGTTGCTGAACCTGTTGGTTAGCCAACTCCGCTTGAAGTCGCGCTTGTTGTTCAGTGTTGAATTGTCCTTGTGCAGCTTGGAACGCCGACTGCAATCCTTGAGCTTGGATATCACCTTTCTGCGTAGCCAAATTACGGGCAGCTTCAGCATTCTCAATAGCTTGACGCGACCCGCCAAAAGCCCCAGCTTGAGCAAACTGAGAACCACGTTTGGTTCCTGCAATATCTGCCTGACGTTGTGCTTCGCGTTGCTGGATGTCCACCACATTCTGCATGTAGGGGGACATGTACGCTTGGGCTGATCCGGGCTGAGTAAATGATGAAGTCCCAACATCCGCCGCCGCTTGCATTTGCAAGTCTCTCAGCGTAGGCGCAGTAACTTTGTCGTACCTAACGTCTGTTGGGTTATAGCTAAGCTGCTGACCCCTATACATAGGAATATCACCAAGCTGAGTAATCCCAGCTTGTTCAGCTTTCATTGTGGCAGCATCGCCCAACCGAGCAGCATCGCCTAGGGCTGCATCCATTGTTGGAGCATTACCAAGCCGAGCCGCAGTCATTTTTTCGGCAGTGCCAATCGTATAAGCGTCACCTAATTGCGCCGCCGAACCAGTTTGCGCCGTGCCCGTCTGTGCTCTACCTTGTTCTGCTTGAGCAGTAGGAGCACTACCTAAGTTGTAACCACCAGCTTGTTGCCCAATAATATCTGTGGGCTGGTTCATCTGATAGTAATTTACATCAGGAGCGTAAGCTTGCCCCATCGTAAATTGACCGGGATTGTATCCAGCGTTGGCAGCACGCTGCATTGCGTCAGCGGTGTACTGGCTGGCGGCATCGAATTGCCCCGGCATTTGCAGATTGTAAATACCATTCTGCGCCATCTGCTGCATTGGCGTGAACCCAGCAATTGCTTTGCTAGGATCATAGGAAGTCATATTCCCAGACGCGTCGTACGTCCCGCCGTACGCTTGGTAAGGTCTGAGCGATCCTAGTTCGGTTTCACCCGTAGTAGGATCTGTAGTGGTATTGAACAACTGATTCTGGGTCGCACCCAGCATGTTCTCTACATATCCACGAGCATATTCGGGGATATTGGTATTCGTTACCGTAGACTGAGTTTGCCCGCCGCCACCGCCGCCCTTACCCATGATTCACTCCTTCGAGGGGCAGTTCAAATGTTGCCCATAGGCTTTTATGCCCGTCGTTTTGAAATATTTTAGCCCAACCGCGCCTAGCAGTAGCTTCGATTCCGTCGCATCCCATATCTTTGGCATACCTACGCATCAAGTCAAGCATTGGGTCTTTCCATTTGCTCAGTTCAACACCGCCACAGAAAGTCAAAGATAGGACTTTGCGTTTTGGGTAGTTCATGAAGTTTGTGACCACTGCGCCTTTGATCTCACTACCTTCAAACGCAACCCATAGATCATGTTCGTAATCTACTATTGCGGTATGGATATCGTCTACAGTGTACCTACCGTAAGTATATCTAGCCGCCCGATCCAGAAATGGCCCAACAGTTTCCCAGCAAGTATGGATTAACTCTTTGGGGACCATTGAAACTTGAATCATCGTGGCATGTACTTACGGGGATTTATTTGCTTACCTTGTTTGGGATTGCCGGTGCGCTCTTGCCGCACTTTAGTCATCATCTGGTGAAGCACTTTAGCCCCAGCGTCTGTTGAGCCATTCCCAAGATGGGAGACCACATCAGCAGGGATCACAAATTCCCCGTCAGCCAAACGAGCCGGTTGTCGTCCATTGATGGTAGCCGGGATGTTGTCCGACATGCCATCCCCCGGTCCTTTTAGCAAACGTGGGTTTCCACCAGCGGCGTACCCTCCAAGATCACTAAGCCCCATGATACCGCCCTTTGCCGCTTCTAGGTATTGAGTACCATCAGCTTTAGCTCCGAGTGGATTAAGATTTAGTTGACCCATCGGGGTTGGGGCGGGGAATGATGGAGCAGCCACGTAAGCACGTTTATTAGTCTTGGCTAGACGGACCCGCGCCGCAGAGTAAGGGTCAAGGCTGCGAGTATCAGGATCGGTGTCGCTATAGATACCCGCATCGGTTGGATGCTGCGCTGGGATCTTAGGCTTTTCGCCTTCCATCATCTTGGTGTAGTAGTCCAATGAACTAGACAAGTTGCCTGTAGAACCCCCACGGGCAAACCTTTGTGGTTGATTCTGGTCTTGGCTAACATCGGCTGGCCCACCTACGTTAATAGGAGCCGACTGACCATCGGGTTTGAGTTGCTGCAATGACTGCATCAGGTCAGGAGTGCCCGCCTGTTGAGCCATGAAAGAATTTGTTGAACCTTGTGGGTTTACTGGAGCGTTGACTTGAGTGCTGTTTTGACCAAAAAATCCGGTATTTGCCCCTGAGTTTTCGTTGCCAAAAGCATAGTTAGGGGTAGATTGCGTGCTGTTCTGGTCCCCACCGAAACCGATAGGTACGTTCAAAGTCAGGTTCCCACTGCCCGTAACACCGCCTTGGGCCATCTGCATGATGCCGCCTTCAGCGTATCGAGGGGCGTATTGATACTGTGACGGATTAGCAACCGTCGCCTTGTAGTTTGGCGAGAGTTTATATTTGCTCAACGGGCCATCGTACGGAGCACTGTTGAAACTGCCGTAATTTGGCTTGAGTAGCCCCAAAGCATTTGCACCAATATACGCACCAGCCAGCGAAGTCTTAGGATACTTATCCACAAACTCCATCGCTTTATCTAGGCCCTTCATAAACGCAGATTGGGGTTCTGCTAAAGGCGCTGTAGTTGTCTGATTAAGTAGTTGACTACTTAAAGACGGTTGACCTGCGAGCCTAGGATCTGGAGAGAAACCGGGAGTAGTAGGCGGCGCGACTGGAGGGGGCGGCGCGACTGGAGGGGGCGGTGCGACTGAAGGTGGCACTACAGGAGGCGGTGCAGCGGAAGTGATACCAGACGGATAAACTGTTGGACTTGCGTATGAACTTGCTGAGCCGAACGGAGAATATTCTCCAGCCGTTATAACTGAAGGGGGAGGAACAGCGGAAGTTGTAGCTGGAATAGGCGTAGCTGAAATAGGTATCCTAGAAGCTTGTGACGCTGGGTAATTAAAATCAGCAAAATTTGTTCCGCCGTTAGGCGCAGGTGTAGAAGGTAAACCGGGTCCTTTTGCCGCTAATTCTGTTAGTCCGGGTTGGGTAACTGTTCCTTTTTGCAATGCAGCAGTTGCTTGTTCTAATCCTGCTGGAGCAGACCCTATCGCAGAACCAGCACCACCTGCGGCGGCGTCTAATGCCATAGCACTTTGTGGTCCAAAAGCACTAGCAGCAGTAATACCAGCATTAGCGCCAGCGCCTATTTCACCGGCAGTTAGAGCAGCAGTGGCAATTGAAGCAGCTTGGGCGGCTTCGGCAGCTTCGGCAGCGGCGGCGGCTTCGGCGATAGCATCGAGAGAGAAAAATGCGTCTACCGCTAACATCACCATGATTCGACCTCTTTAATTTCTGGTTGGGCCAGATCCGTGCCGCGAAGATTGTGGAGGCAACAGACAACCACGTTGTCTGTCAGTGCTAGGAATGCGTGCTTTTTGCCAGCAGGTATTTTAACAATAGATGGTGCATTAAATACACCGATACTTTTACCGTCCTGCCACGCTTCAATTGACCCACTCGATACCAACGTGATGTGGTCGTGGGTGTGTACATGTTGAGACAAGACAGTATTAGCCTTGGCTACGCTATACGCCCGAATCCAAATGTCATCGGCTTCGGCAAACTCGATGTAGTTGGGATCAATTCGTTGTTTCATCCAACTTTCCAGTTAGTACCATCTGAATAGACAGGCACTTTAGTTGACCCGCCACCAGCTACCGTGGAGCCAAATGTAGACACAGAAGAATCAATAACAAACCCCCTAGCGCCTACACCGGATATAACCGCGCTTGATAACTGAGCTACCGTTACGGGAGTACTTGGTCGATTAACCGCGCTATCAACTTGGTTGAAGTACAACCGTAAGATGTTGGTAAGCTCGTTAATATAGTTTTGGTCGTACTCAGCCGTTGAGTTGGGTAAGCGCGGAGCTACGATATTACTCATCTGCGACCATCATTACGGATGTCCATACGGGGAGCGCCAAGCTGCCATTGCAGCCCAAGCTGGTTTCCTTCAATCTTAAACGCCATCTGCCGCCCACGCACTCGGGTGTAAATCTGCCCAGTAAACACTTCGATTGGGTACGAAGATGTGCGGGTAGACGTAGCGTAGGCATTACCGCCAACAGATAGAGGCGAGTTATACCCCGAACCAGAGTTTTGCATGGGGTACAACGTCATGGTTACTTGAGGCGATGCGGCGGTAGATCCAACAAATTTAAGGTCAGGCAACATGCGCCACACAAAACCAAAGTTGTGTCCGTCATCAATATCAAATTCAGACGACAAGATGTACGACTCAATTGGCAGACCCGTAACAGAGTCTGTGCAGTCATTCACGCCATTCTCATGCCAGACAAGATTTTTGGAATACGTAGCAGCAATTGGGTAATTACTTAAACCACTATCAAGCCACGCTGTACGCCCCATCGTGCCGTAATACCAGACGTTTTCCAAGTAGTTGTATATGACATACTTGTCCACAACATTGCTGTTGGCTGAGCAGTAGAACCACCAGACTTCGTTAAAGCCTTCGTTTGTACTAGCTAAAAACTGTTGGGACTGAGTTTGATTTATGTCATCAAATACATATTGACGAAGATCACAGCTAAGCGTTTGTACACGCCCGTCATACTTGTAAAACTTGTCCGTACCCAACCAATATATAACCCCAGAGGCTAATACAATCGCGTTTGGCCCGGCAATTGAAATACCATCGCCAAGAAGTTGTGAACTCCACACTATCGGCGGCCCAAGATACTGCAAAGAGTATAAAGACGAGTCAGTAAAAACAACGATCTCTTGCCGACTCTGCACGGTAGTAACAATTTCAGAACCGTGCGACAACCGCAAACTACCAGCTTGGTTAGTAATAGCGGGGAACCAAGTAGTCAATGACTCTTGGTCAGACCACCGGATAAGCATGGGATCAAGGGTCGTGCCCCCGTAATCATTTGTACCAAACACCAAGACAAACCGACTAGCGTCCGATACCGTAAATGAGTTTTGATACAGCGGGGCGTACCCATCAGAGCCGCCTATACTGGCGAGAGGGTAACCCCTAGCAGCAATATATTGAGTCCCAGATTGAGACCCCGAAGTATTAATAGCTGATCCGCCATAGGTGGTAGACAAGTTGCACGTGGTACCACTTGAGTTAATTACGTAATAGACTGTCCCCGGTACTAACCCCGTTGGCAGGTAGCCGGTCGTTGTCAGGGTGACTGCGGTCCCGTTAGGTAACGAATACCCTAGTGTAAGTACGCCGGGGCTGGCGATAGTGACAACAAATGCTGTGTTTTGGTATCCTGTTGTTGCATCCCAATAATAAAGCGGGCCACCACGGGTACCGTATAACAAGTTTTGTCCGTAGTTCATCTGGTTCCAAAGCTGCAACGCATTGGTAGATGTAGCGCTATTGCCCCACGTACCAGAACTCCACGGTCCCGCGCCCCAACCCACAAGCGGGACTGCATATTCTGGACCCGGATTAATTTGATACGAAACATAGACTGTGCCACCACCCGTCGTATTGGATGACGCAGTGCCAGAAACAGTAATGCTGTACGTATTGATGGTCAGATAGGTAATTACATATTCACCAACAGGAACAGTCACACCACCAACAGTGGGCGCAGCACCAGAGTAGTAAATGGTGATGTACGCGCCGTTTATGGCCCCGTGGTTATTATCGGTGATTGTCACCGTGGTGTTACCACCAGAATTGGACGCTGTGGAAGTAGCAAACGGATTGGTCAGCGTGCTGGTTTTGCGGATTGGAGTAACGTCGTAGTACGCCCCGCCGTTTTCAATGTAGAACTTGAGGTTTGTGCCAACACCAGTCAGAGTCTGCGAACTTAGCGTTACCCAAGTCCAAAGTGATCGGCAGATCCCAAGAAATATATTGACCGAGATCTGTAACCAACCGCCTATTTTTTCAGGCGTACCTTGCCGGAAGCGGATTTTTTCTGACTCGTAGTAACCCCCTTCGTTGGTGTACCGCGTGTTCTCGCGGTTGACTCCAGCTTTAAATAAGAGTTTCTTGAGTGGCATTACTTGCTCGCTACACCCTTGTGTTTCTCAAAGGAACGCATTCCACCAAACCCAAGCAGACCAGCCAGCAGCGTCATCAACTGCTCAACGTCAAGGTCCGGGGGAGGGTTCAAGCCTTTAGGAATTATGTCATAGCCCTGACCAAAAGCCCAGAGCCACTGCATTAGGGGGTACCCCAGAAACTGATAAGCCAACCCAAGAACGCCCACCCACCCCACAGCAGGGCGCCACCCAGCGACAAAAAAGCTAGAGCTTGCCGCTTCAATCTTATTGACCTCAACCTGTGCCAAGTCAGTGGCTTGGTCAATTTTCTTTTCCTCCAGATCGAGTTTGCGCTCTTCGAGCGCCATCTGGAGTTTCTCTTTGTCGGTGGTAATGAGGTCACCGGCAACCTTACCCACGCCTTCAATTATTGACCCGATCCCAATTAAGTCCATTACTTGAGTCCTTGCAGGGTGCGGTTGATCCATCCGAGCAGGAACTTGGACTGGGATCTGTCTTTGTTGCAGATGGCGGCGTAGCGTTGGATCTTTGCGAGTGCATACGTTGGAACAAACTTTTCCGCCGTGCAGATGTTAAGTCGTTCAACCGTCTTAGCACCGATAGCACCATCTGGAGCAACTCCTACAATTACTTGGGCGAGTTTGGCGGCGACACCGACTCCGGTGTTGACTGCGAAGTTGAAGATGGTTTCCGCAATAGCTTGATTCGTAAGGTCATCACCTCGGACACGATCCCAAAAATTTGTTTTATAGAATTCGCGGACCAGAGGCGTAGCCGACCCAAAGTCTTTGCGGTCGATGTGCTGCCATCCTGCCCAGTCGGGGTTTGGTTTTCTTGCGATCCCTGCATATGTTTGTCCTCCCCGGTCACCCGGAATGTCCGTCAGTTGGTATCCACCTTCATCGTGGATCATCTTTTCAAACGCAGGTCCAAAGTCAGCCATTGTGTGGCCTCTTATTGATGAGGTCGAACAGGGTTTTGACTTTTTCTTCCAGCACGGCAACGCGCAGGTCGAGTTTGGCAAGAACAACAATCAGCGTGATCAACGCGAGGATTGCCGGAGATGCCTTGAGAATGATCTCAAATGTTTCCATCACTTGACTTTTTGTTCAAGGATTACGATGCGCTCGCGGTTCAGATGGATAAGTTCCCGGTTCTCATGGATTTGCTTTTCTAGATCTTGGCGCAACTTTTCCCGCGCCAGTTCAGCCCCGGAATTGGCTGCTTGTTTATTGTCGGATGTGACAACCAGAGAGATCTTGGCGTTAAGGACTGTTACATCATGCGTGATTTTGTCCAATGCGGACATCAAATAGACCACACACGTGAAGAGAATTGGAAGAACGGCAAAAGCCGTTTTCTCGATAAGTTGGCTCTTGGCCTCCAGTTTCTCAGTCATATTTGTTACTCGTAAACAGGCTGCGTAGGTATTTTTACCCAGTTAACAATTGTTTCATCCCAGTTATAAAGAAAACCATCTACTGGATGAGGGATTGGAGGGGACCAAATCATTGTATTTTCGTTGCCTACCCAAGAAGGATGTGGTTTACGTCTTTGAAATTCTACATTACGTAACGAACGATACTCATCAACGGTCAATATCCCTAGCACGCCGGGAATGTTGGTATCCGCGTCATCGTCACAAGTACCATAGTATTTAGGCGGTTTTTCGTATGCGCCAGTGTTAGGGTCTACGGCAATGGGCCATTCTGTAGAGTTATACCAATATAACCTAAGGTTTTTTACCTCTGGATACCCCGGCCCAGTGCGCATCGGCGCTTCCGTGCAAGGAATTTTAGTATCTGCATCAACGTGGGTAACAACAATATACAACTTTAAGCCCTCCTAACAAGACGACAACCGAATGCACTAGCTTTGTAGTAGCCACTCACACCGCCACCTCCACCGGAATTAAACCCTACGTTACCAGAATATATACTATCTTCTTTAGATGTCCACATAGTGGTGTCAAAAGCTTCTGAACCACCACTTTGGAACGCGGCGGTTGGTGTTTGTGTTGGGAACCCAGTAGCGGTCCAACCAGTGCTTGGAACTGAATACCCCGCTCCCGCAAATGGGTTGTAACCGGGGCCATAGAGCGGTTGAGCGTAATATTGTCCATTGCCATAATAATATTCTTGCGCCACACTATAGTACCCATCGCTGGGTATATTAGTTTGGTTATTGCCAGTATCTGGTTTTAACCAATAGTACATCATCTGTAACTCAAATGGGGATGGGATGTACCAATCTGTGTACCCATTGATACCACCACTATTATTTATACCTTTACACCAAGTAGCAATATTGGGTGCATATCCAGTGCCGTTAGTACCATTATATAAGGTATTAGTATTACTTACGCCATCAGTAAAACTTGAATTACCATATAGTGGAGAAGGCGCTCCATTAGTCATTCCATATACACCTGACGTATACCCCGTTGCTTTAGGAGCAACGACCAAGTTGTACCCGTTAAAGACCCCAGCCCAATACCCACCACCATAAGAATAACCAGCGGCAGTAAATGTTGTTATCGAATTACTAGCTGTACCTGCACTTGAACCATTTGCGTTTACAGCCGTGACTGTAAATGTATAAGAAGTGCTTGCCGATAAACCAGTAATTGAAGCGGGGCTGGTAACACCCGTAACAGAACCGCCAGACCAAGAAATGTTGTATCCGGTAATTGCAGAACCACCCGTACCCGAAGGTGCGCTCCATGTTACGGTTGCAGTAGTGTAGCCAGTAGAAGAAGCCGACACACTCTGTGGTGCGGTTGGGACAGTAGATGCGACAGAAGCTGTGGAGTTAGAGTTAGCGCTACTATTACCGGCGGCGTTAGTTCCGGTTACAACACAGCGAATTGTGTTAGCGGCATCTGCATCAACTAGTGTGTAAGTGTTGGCATTAGCACCGCCAATGTTAGATCCAGTACGTTGCCACTGATAAGTAAACGTAGGAGTAGGAGAGCCTGTCCACGTGCCGTCTGTTGTAACTAGTGTTTGTCTGACTGTAGCTGTACCAGACACAACTGGAGCAAACGTATTAGCCGGTGCAATCCAAGCCGTTATGCTGTTACTTGCCGCGCTAGAAGCGCCGGTTCCAACCGAGTTTGTTGCTGCAACTGTAAAAGTGTATGCAGTGCCGGAAGTCAACCCAGTAACCGTAATTGTTCCAGACCCCGCCGTGCTCAACGTACCAGTGAGGCCCCCCGGACTAGAAGTCGCGGTGTAGCTAGTAATAGCAACGCCCCCGTCAAAAGCGGGGGCAGTATATGAAACCGTTGCAGTAGTAGTTCCCGTTGCGGTAGCGGTTCCAATTGTAGGAGCAGCGGGTTTTGACCCGTAGCTCCCCCCAACAAATGCGTTAAGAATTCCGCTCATGTCAAAGCAGTCCCGGTAATAATCCAAGTTGTGCTGGTAAGTTTTAGAGCATTGGCTACGCCATATTGAGATAATGTACGAGTACCCGTCGATCCAATATTACCCAAATACATTGTATCCGAAGTAATTGCAATACTAAGCGCAGTCGCAGCCATATTTACAAACGCTATTACAGTCCCAACAGGGTACGCAACCGATGCGTTTGCTGGTATGGTAAACGTGCGAGCGTTGTTGTCTGTAGAAGGGTGGAAGATGTGTTTACCGGCGTCACCAAGCACGGCGGTGTAGTTAGTACTTTGAATATTCTGTGGTATGCCAAGATACCCACCAACCGGAACAAAATCCGTACCGTTGTATGCAGCGGTAACATTTGTTCCGGGGTAAATAATAAACCCAGTCTGACCCGTTGCTTTTAGTGTAACGCTATAAGTTGTTGAAGCGTTAATTACAAAATACGTTTTGCTTGCTGTTGGGGCCGTAATCGTAATGTTTGCTGAAAGCCCAGTACACAATAAAATTGCATACTGAGAAGACGTTGACCCGAGGCTTGTGCCCGTAGTTTTAGTTAACGTAACATCAGCATTAACCGTCTGAACACCGGCAACTGAAGCATCAACGTAAGAGGTGAGATAGTTATTAACCGTGTCGCCCCAAGTACCTGACAACTCCCCCGTAGCAGGGAGGGCAAGCCCTAGTAACGAAGTGTATGAAGTTGACATTTTTAATCCTTAGAAAGTCGTAATTACCACCCAATTGGGGGTTTGCGTATCATCAATAACAGACCAAAACCGATAACCAATATTTCCTACTGCACCTACAGCGCCGGTTCCAGACAAAGCTACAGTTCTATTCTGAACTAAAGTTCCAACTGCCCCAGCGGCTGCAACCCCCGTAAGATAAACAGTTTTACCCCATACAACTGTCCCCACCTGCCCAACGGCAGATGTTGAAGTAACAACTTGGCCGATACCATCGACCATATCACCTAATTCACTAAACGCTCCAACCCCAGAGAGTGCTATATCCCTGTTGCCAACACCCAGATTCCCTAAAACACCAGAAGCAGTCGTACTAGTTAAAGGTGCGTCTTTTTCTGAATTATTAAGGTTTGTTAATCCGTAAGCATAACTTCCAAAAAGACTGACACTAAGATTTGATACCGCCGTGCCAACATTACCTGAACTAAGTACACTAGTTGGATAATCTGTCTTACCCTGTACAACCGTACCAGTAAAACCAGAAGCGTCTACCCCACGTGGAAATATACCGCCCCAACCTTCAGAACCCCAAGTATTGTATCCCCAACCAGCAAGTGTAGAAGTATCAATATTCGGGATTACAGTTCCCGCTAAACCAGAACTTTCTACCCCCGTTAATTCCGATATCTTAGTCTGTACTACTTGACCAACAACGCCAGACGCACTTGTCCCGGTTAAGGCGACTTCAACATTAGAAACACCTAAGGTCCCAACATCTCCGTTTGCAAGTGTCCCCGTAAGAGGAATTGCACCGCCCCAACCATAGTCACCCCAGCTATTATCACTCCAGCCGAGCGCCACACTCTACCTTATGTAGTAGCGAGACGTAGCAAAGCAGTAGTAGTTGCGTTTGTAGGCATAGTCAACGTAAAGTTGCCAGCCGTGATCGTCTGCGAACCAAACGTATAAACTGCCACAGCCTTGTTACTTTGCGTCGAGTTATACATAAACATTGTGTCAAACGCGGTGCTTAACGTGACGTTTGTGTATATAAGTGAAGCGGATGGAGTCCAGTAACCAACTCCAGCAGTAGCAGATGAATTAGTTGCAGTTGGAGCGGTTGCATTTGTAACCGTAATTCCGCCAGCCGAATAGTTCGTGCCAGTAACTTCACCCGTAGAGGAATACGCTGTCGTATTAGCGTTTAGCGTTGCACTTGCCAAATACAGAGCAGCTTTGAACGTATCAGCAGTGGTAGCTGCCCTAATTGGAGCAACGCCAAAGTTGTGAGTCGCGGTTAACACCTCTCCAAGGAACGAGGTACACATTGATTGAGTATTTGCCATGATTTATCCCAAAGTAGCGGCTTCTAGGGCCATGAATGGAGAAGTTTTAAGGGTGACATGTACAGAGCGGTGTACCAACTCGTCATTGAACCAATACTCAATCCAAGTAGTTAGTTCAATGTCATTATCTACTACACCCTCTTTTTTTTCTAGGAGGGAGTCGTCCATTTCACCGTGGGTGGTATTTACTAGCATTATGCGATCCTGATGATTGCTGAAGTGTTAGTGATTGCTGGGAATTGTACCGTGAATGTGTTGGTCGAAGTTTTGTCTGAACCAAAATCCAGAACACAGATAGCAGGGTTTGTAGCTCCGTCAGCCAAATAGATCAACGCCCCCCGCGCAGTAACCGCAGTAGACCAGACGGCGTTATTGAATGACCAGTACGAAGTCGTACCGGAAGCACCCACAGTAGGAACTTGGCTGATAACAAGAACCTGTCCACCAGCGTTATACCCCGAAGCGACAACTTCTCCGGTAGTAGTGTAACCAAGGGTAGTTGCATCTAATGAGGCTGCGTTGGTGTACAGCGCGATCTTGAAGACCTGCGTCGTGCCCGTGTTGAAGTTAAACGTCCCACTAGGAAGCCCAGTCTTGAACGTGTTGGTTGTCCAGTTTCCGGTAAATGCCATCAGGTCACCGCTTGACGATATTGACCAGAACGGTACGCATCCTGACGCTCCAACCCATCGCCCAGACGTTTGGCTAGTGCTAGTGCTTCTTTGTACTTGCCATCGTACAACGCCATCATGTCAGCCTCACCTTTCATAAAGGTGTAGGCTTCAACAAGTGCGCCGTACAGCAATACTGTATCGAAGTTATCGCCCAACCAACTTGTACCAGCCGTGACAATTGACGGTGGGTAGAAGAAATAATGCAACTCCATTGTGTATGTTGCATCTGGGGTAGGCCCAAGCAAAAATACTAGTTCGTTAGCGTTGCTTGAAAGCGGACCAAACAAAGAGTAGTACTTAGGAAGCGCGGTATCTGTAGGGCTTGGATACGCTTCGCGGATAAAGTTTACATCCTTATTTAGCAGATAGGTGTACGAACCATCTGCGCCAATAACCGCTAGAGAATACGATGACAGGTAGTCATCAGGGCAAGCTAGATACTTGTTTGCAGGGCTAGTAGCTCCCGTCACGTTTTTACGTAACGAAGGAAACTGAACCGTGTTGTAGATGCGCTGTTCCGCCTGATTGATGAACGTATTCATATCAGTCGTCTGGAACGTGTTCTCCGTATAGTCGGAGACCGCAACTACAAGCTGGGCATAGTTCACGCCATTGGTCCCCGAGACATCAGACCTTTAGTAGCCGCGCCCGTACCGCGCATTTTGATGCCAGTTGTTTTGACATCAGGATACGGTTTACTACGTGCAGCCCCAATACTAACAGCCATGTCGCTAAGCTCAACTCGTTTAGCGTTACCGTAGCCGTTGTTGCTTAGATCGGCTCCAGCTTTACCTTCCATGTTGTGCGGAGGCGCGTAAACGTCAGCAGAGCCAACCTCTTTGCCGTTTTTCTTTGCGCTGAAAGTAGCCATTATTTGCTGCCTTGGTTCATGACACGGGACATGTTCTTCCCGTACTTCATGCGGTCATCCGTGGTTGGGCCACCTTTCTTGAGCTTCAAAGACGTAGCTTTACTACCCTTGTGCTTTTGGGCGTCATGCTGTTTGACGGCTTTCTTGATCATCGCCTTGTCTTGAGCTAAATCTGATTTTTCCATGATAATTCCTATGTCGTTACAACCGTTACTGTACCTAATTGCACCTGCAAAACCAAATTATTTGGAGTCAGTAACGTGTCAAACGCACTAGCCCCACCAACCGGATTCCATCCCCACTGAAAGATTCTACTGCCACCACCGGGATACCCATCATTCAAAGTCCCAGACAACGTGTAACTCACATCAGGTCTAGGTTCACGAACTGCTTGAGGATCATTAACTGGATAAAGGCCGAGAGATAACTGAGGTTGATCTGGGTCCCAACACGTAGGACAAACTTTAATGTTGAAGAGCTTGGTCTTAATGACCTCTTTCTTCAGTTCCTTGAGTTGATACCGCTGCCCACATCGGTCGCACTCCGCAATTGAATATTTGCCTGATGCAAACTTTGAAGGCATGATTAGTAGAACAGTTGACGAGGGACAAAACGATCCGCTGCTTTATCACGATCCTCCTGTGAAGCAAGCAACCACTGCTGTTCGTACTCATCCTTGAGCATCGCCACCCGATCTGGGGAGACATCTGTGCGTTTCATGGCAATGTAGAACGCCATCCCTGCCACCATACATGGTACTAGACGGAATGGGATGTCTTCTACGTTCACACCATTACCAGCGTCTTGAAGGCGACGAAGCCTCCAATACACAAACGTGTAGTTCCCACCAGCATCAGGCGAAGGCCACACGTTGATGCAAGGCAGGTTTTGGATGTACACGGATGTACCAACAGCATGGGTGGTTGCCGTAGTGCCGTTCTGTCCACGCCAACAATTAGTTAAGGTGTTGCCGACGATGTTCGTATAGCTGATCGTTTCCGAATCAATCTTTACAAAACCCGTAGACGGCATATTCTCCGTAGAGGTCAAGTAGATTGTAGTGGCCGTAGACGATACGCTTGGAGTAACTCCACTTGCAGCCACAGTCGTGGTGGATTGTGCGTTTGTTTGTGCAGTCTGACGATTAACCCAAACTTGAATGGGTCGCCCTTGGGCTAGTTTGTTTGGGATCGTAGAGTACGTGGACTCTGAGATCCGGGTGATATTGATGTCAGACTGGTTGCTAGATGACCCAGTGTTCTGACGAATAACGTGGTCAAGCAGGTCAATCGTATCAGCCGCTAGGGGGTAGATAAGCTGTCCTGTATTCAGAACAATCTGACCCTCTTGGATCGTCCAAAGGTTTATGCCTCTATTAGCCCACTCAATAGTTAGTAGGTTCAGAGACCGGCGTGCCGTACGAAATTCATAGCCAGTACGAACCTCAATACCGGCGCGCTCGTACGCTTCCTCAACAAGATCATTGAGGTCAAGATTGAACGTGGATAGGCCGGTAGTGAATGCCATCAGAATTGAACGCCGTAATCTTGGGGAGTGTATTCATACCCCGATCTTTGGGCTGCTGCTCGTTGAGCTACTGCTGCCGGTGACTGTGCCGCTGCTTGTGCCACTTGTTGCTGTCTTAATATATCAGCTTGTTGCAGTTGTCGTACCCCGCCTTGCTGCATCGCTTGTTGCTGCATCGCTTGCTGATGGTTCCGTACGTAGTTCATATACGGATCTTGCTGGTACTGCTGCGGCGTGAAGTACTGTTGAGGTAGTCTTTGTTGCTGCTGCGGCTGGTCGTACCCACTAAGAATCAATCCACGTGGGGGTTGTTGCATTTGTTGTGTCTGCGCCGAAGGATAATTTATCGGCATAGTAGTAATTGGGCGCGACATCTGCTGTTGCTGACCCAAATTTGTTGTATTCAATGCCCCAGACAAGTTGTACGGCTGTTGTACATACTGGCGCGGAGGAGCAGCCATAGAAAACTGCATCTGCTGTGGCGGCATGTACCGTTGCTGGTATGGCTGCGAGTATTGAGCAGGGGCGGCGGACCGAGGGGGGCCAGCATTAGCCCCCGGTTGTTGGGGCAATTGACTTACCGGAGTCGATAGACCACCTTTACCACCTATTGGCGCTTGGCCTCCGCCACTAGCAAACCCTGATCCTATGCCCATTATCTAAATCCTGCTGTTTTCTTTGCAATCTTCTTGGGCTGCGCTACAAACTGCTTACCTGCTTTCTTGCCTTCACGCTTGGCTTTGGTTGTCGCCGCATATTCTGCGGAGCTTAGACTATCAATCGCCGCACTAGGCAGATACCGCTCTCCAGTTTTGCTAGAGGGCTTACCGCTCTTGGTGCGCCATTTCTGGTCGCCCCAATCTTTAAGAGACTTCTGGGGGTCTTTCATTCAAAGTCTTTACCGTCTTCTCCCGCTTCTTCACGGGCCAAGTCCTCTAACTCTTCATATGTGCCACAAGTGCATGGACCATCTTCATTCAAAGCACAATCTTCAGCATGACCTTTAATCACGGTAACCTCCACCAGCCGCTTTGTACTTCTTGGCAACAAGCTGCGCTTTGCGAGCAGACCACTGCCCAGCACCTGTACCTTGAGTCGCCGCAGACTTTACTTGAGACACAATCCGCTTACGCAAACTAGGTTTAGTGTAATTGCCAGCAGCATTCACACCGCCACCTTTTTTATACACCTCAACGTCATTCGGATTGTCCTTGCGAACAACCGTCTTGGCTTTGGGCATTTTGGATGGACGAATATCGCCCATTCCACGGCTCGGTTTCATCTCAGCACATCCCGCCGCCAGCCATCCTGACCTGTTTACCTTTGGTTTTGCCTTTAGTAGCGCAGCCATCAGCACGGCTAGAAGCTGATCCGCCGCTAGACATCTTCTTGACCGCCCCACCTTTTTTCATGCCCATCGGAGGAGCAGCGGGGGGAGCCATTCCACCGCCCGGAGGCATGGCAGGAGGCATAGGCCGACGCATCGGCATAGGCATATCAGCAGGAGCGCCTTTGCCCATAGGCATCATTTTGCGTTTCATTTCACCACCTTTTGAAAATTTATGGCCTTTGTCAGCCTGTACGAACTCTCTACCGACAGACTGAGGAATATCAGCCTTCCTAGCGAAAGCTGGGTTGTTAGCCACAGCCTCCATAAAATAATGCTGTTTCTTGCTCTTACTAGGCATGTTTTTCCATCAACCGATCAATCTTAGCTTCAAGGCGGTCAAGCCGATCAAAGATGCGATTAATATCCGCGCCAAGCTGTGCTTTGGTCACATACTCTTTAGGAAGTTCTTCACGAGTACGGTTGAGCAAAATCTGAATACGTTTGATCTCGTCAAATGAATTCTTCACGATGAACCCAACTGCACTGACCGCAATGGTCAAGATGATGTTCCAGACCTGCCCTTCCATCACACAAACCGGCCTTTGGTTTTGCCCCGCTGTGCGCAGCCATCAGCGCGTTTGGAAGCTGCGCTTGCTTTCGATACAGCCCCGCCTGTAGCCATCTTCTTGACTGCGCCGCCTTTAGCCATTCCCGGTAATGGGCGGCGCCATGTTCTGGCGTTAGGATTAGGGATTGTCTCACCCATATCCATACCAACACCGGGGCGATTACCAATCAAACCCGGAATATCAACACCTTGAGTTTCAAGACGGTCTGCCGCCATACGGGGTCCGGGGTTTCTAAGACCGCTTCTTATTTCGCCGTTGTCATTGTAGTAAAGATTACTGGCGTTTCTAACGTCCGCCGCTGTTGCTGTAGGACGCTCTGGCGTAGGCCGATCAAAGAAACTTACGTAGCCACCACCTTGACTAACACCGCCGCCGCCACCGCCGCCACCAGAATCATCTGGAGCTACGTCAACAACGTCGCCTTGTTTGTAGCGTTTGACTTTTTTCATCACACGAATCGACCTTTGGTTTTGCCACGTTGGGCACATCCATCACCGCGAGATGAGGCAGTAACTTTGCCGCCTTTTTTCATCCCAATTGCTCGAGCCGTAGGCTCATAGTCATAATCACCACGAGTATCAACAGACTTATGAATTCTTTCTAACTCATCACTTTCTTCTTTGACGCGACGTTTAGCATCTTTAGAAAGCTCAACTTTGTTACGAGACTTTTCAACAACTTTATCAATCACTGGATTGATATAGCGATCGCCAATCTCAGGATGCGCCTCATCTAGCGATTCGCCCATGCGTTTGCCAGCGTCAAATGCCATTGCAGCAACTCCGCCGCGAACCCCAGTTCGAGATCCTGCGCGTATGCCCATGTCTCGTTGTGAGACATTCCCCAAAGCAGACCCGCGTCTAGCTACCGCTTGAGCAGGTGTTTCATTACTATTTAACGCCCGACCTAGCCTGCCAAGATCTGCCCGTTGACTTGGAATCCCGTGTTCCAAAGGATGAGGAGTGTAATCTTCAGCGTTTGTCTGGTTCGGGGATCTGTACTCATACCCCGGCTTTGCTGGCCTATTTAAGCGTCCCATTTAGCACTTCCACGCCCGAAGGCTTTTGTTAATCCGGGAGTCGGGGTCGTTGGCGGTTTTGGCGCTAGTGAGCTTCTTCTTCATGCCAGACATCCGGGCACAGAATGACTTCTTGCGCGACCCACCTTCCGGTTGTGGTGGCTTGAGTCCGGGCTTGCCCGGATTGGCAGCGTTGTAGGAAGCACGCCCTTTGGCATTCAACCCCCCTTCAGGGTTTTTGCCTTCTTTTCTCTGCCATGCCGGGGACTTAGATTTGGTAGCCATTCTGCACCAGCAGGATGTTGAAATTGGCAGAAACACTAGACGAAGTTGTTGCGCTTGCCCGAACTTCAAGGTCAGTTTTCTCAAGGAAAACCAACGGATAATTCAAAGGAATTGCAAAAGCACCGCCATTGGCACATCGTCCTTGGAGTGTATTGTCAAACACACCGTTTACCGGCCTGTTATACAGTCCAATGTTTGTAAACGCATTAGCTGTGGTGCAACCCGTTGCGGCAAGGAAATCAAAAATGTAACCTGTGTAGCCAGCAGGGACGGTATAGATGCAAGCGGTTGAGCCACCATTGGCGCTATACGCTCCGTAAACAGTTGCAGGGACGCCTGAAGTTACAGTCCCAACACCAGCATAAATAGTTCCAGCCGCCGCACCGCCGGAACCTGCTGTGTTAACCATAAGATGGAAGACACGAAGGTATGAGTTCGTCGTGTTAACAGATGTTTGACCGCTCAACGAAACTATTTCGCTGATTTGGTTGTAGTTTCCGTCAAGTCCAACAATTGTAGCCGTCCGTGCGCCGGTTCCAGCCGCAGTGTCGTTTGCGTCTGAACTAGAAATCTTTATGACCGTTGCGCTTGCTGGGTACACATAAATTGTACTTTCAGTCCATATTGTCTCGTACGAAGTGCCAACAGCCCCGTTATACCCAGACACAAGAACCGAAAAGTGCCCGACAACTTGGTTGCGAGCAACTTGCAACTCAAACGGCTCAAACGTACCCATCCGCGTAATCGAGGATGCAACTCCGACTAATGCCATATCAATCCCCTATGGGGGCCGAAGCCCCCTACTTAGTTCTGGAAGCCGCTAGGCGATTGCGTACCGTCAGAGTTAGCCACCGAATAAATGATGGTGTACTGAACCGTACCAGCAGTTACAGCAGCAACAGTAGGAGTCAAGGTTGCAACAATCGTTACGTCCGTTGGGCCAACACCAATACCGTATGGCGATGCGGTCGAAGCAGCACCAGACCATGCGACAAGTTTAGTAGCCGCATTAGAGACAGCCGCACGGCCTTGGGACGTAATGTCCGTAGAAGCCCAGTACAAAGCTGCGGTCGAGCCATCGCCAATCGTGACGTTAGCAGCGGTCGAGCCGGTGAAGGCAACCAGCGTATCAATGTGAATGAAATGGATCTGAGCGCCAGCAGGGAGTACACAGATAGTACTAGCGACTGCTGAAGCAGCTTGA
>Ga0304730_1001242_pt1 | contig 19740 bp, 19 predicted proteins | sample M_130628_MF_Meta_FD_190474 | JGI IMG/M metagenome (GOLD analysis project Ga0304730, IMG submission 190474) | Freshwater microbial communities from Lake Montjoie, Canada to study carbon cycling - M_130628_MF_MetaG (v2) (version 2) | ecosystem: Environmental > Aquatic > Freshwater > Lake | place...
AGGTTAGATTTCTTTGAATTCCGCTTCAAACTTAATGTGCGCCCGAAGGGATTCGAACCCCTAACCTTCTGATCCGTAGTGTGAAAAGAAGCTGGAGCTTTGCTACCCAGTTCTTTTCTACCCCAAGTGACTCGCTTACGCTCAATCACTCGGACAGATGCTCTATCCGTAGGTCCTAGTGTGTACTTATTGTATTGGAAAGCAATGACAATTAACAGAGCCTATGAAAGAATTTTGAATCTACAGGCAGGAATTTTGTGAAAAAACTATTTATTACTACCTTCTCAATGTTCTTTTTAATCTCATTTTCGCCTGCGGCCAGTGCGGCATCTCAGAGTGTTTGTGTAAACAAAGTGTCTGGTGACATCAGAATCAGTGACAATTGTAATAATGATGAGAGCCAAGGATCACTAACAATTTCACCTGCCAAAGTGTCAAAGATAAATAAGATTAGAGCGCAAATTCAGAAACTTGAGGCTGATATCAAAACACAAATGGTGGAGATGGATCGTGAGATAAAGGATTCTTTTAGGTTTACTGGTGGCGCAACCCAGTTTTGTGTAAGTATCTTGGACGGTTCATCAACCCAAATGGAGGGCGTGAACCCGATATCAAAATCTATCTGCGCCCAATTTCGTGCTCTAGATGATGCACAAACTAGGAGTTTAAGTAACTTAAATAGGGAATTACAAAATGAACTTAAAAATTTTAAGACTATAACTTGCAAAAAAGAAAACCGAATTTTGACTGTAACTGACTCGAAACCAAGGTGCCCAAAAGGTTATAAGTTAAAAAACTAAGAATCCCGTAGATCTCAGACATCTAGAAACTTGACCCCCGGTGCTTTATTTCTTCGCTTGTATATGTAGTACTACCCCTATAGATATTTCACCTAAAGAGCGTAAAGTTAGACTTACAAGAATGAGGAATAACCGATGAAATCTAAATCAATTTTAACCACTTGCGTGATCTTTACTTTTGCACTTCTTTCAGTCAATCCTGCATATTCGGCAACAACTCTGTTAAATAAAAAGTGTTCCAAAATTAACGCTACAACTACTAATGCTGGAAAAAAACTAGTTTGTGCCTCCAAGTCCGGTAAGAAAATTTGGATTCTAGCAACAGTAACCAAACCAACTATTGCTGAAACTCCTTCGGCAGAACCTTCACCAATTCCTGCACCAATTTTTTTGCCAGCTATAACTAATCTCAGTGCAAATATTACCGGAAGTGTAAATACTTATACATTTTCTAAGCCAAGTTCTATTTCAGATGAAGTTACATACGAATTGGGATTGTCTTATTTACTAAATCCAACATATGACATTGTTTTATACAGTAGCTACTCCGAGATAATTACCTATAAGACTTTTTCATCATCCCCCATCTCAATTACTTTGAATGAGATGCGAAGCTTTGTTCTTGCAAACAGGGGAGTGAGTGATGGTATTAGCGTAATGGCGCGAGTTAGAGTGGTTACTCCTGGCTCAAAATCTGCCTGGAGTAATGGAATTTATAACACTTCTGCACAAATAAATTATTCACAAGTGATTACACCCGTACCGATGCCTACTTACACGCCTATTCCAATTCCAACTTATACGCGAACGCCTATCCCTACTTACACACCTGCACCTGCACCTACTCCTACTTACACACCTGCACCTGCACCTACTCCTACTTACACACCTACTCCTGCTCCTACAAAAACTTTAAGAACATTCACAATTACTGCAAATAGAAGAGCAAACTGCGCGGACCAAAATATAAATAGCACATTAACATCCGCGTCATTAATAACGATGCCCACCGGCGGGACTGGGTCAGCAAAATACATCTATAAGCCTGGAATGCTAACCCGTGGTTCGTACGGCGCTGAGGTGTCTGCCGGGGTTCGTGAATACTGGGTTAAAGCAACTTTTGAATCACCCTTTGTTTATCAAAGATCTGAACCTTGGTATGCCGATGTTCAAATAACTTGCTCTTACTACCAATAGGTCGACTGTCTAATTACTAGATCAGTGATTAACTTCTGATTGAGTATCACCGAGCTCTACAAACTGTCCTTCGTTGCAAAATTTACCCGACATTTGCTTAAAAAACTATACATCGGCAAGAGTGGTTGCCAAAATATTGGAGTGCTCAACGGCAGTAATAACTAAGGAAATTGGAGAAGAACAAATGAAACTACGCACAAGCGTAATCGGCATTCTTGGAGTCATTGGATTACTCACCGCATTAGGTGGCTTATTTGCTCCAACAAGTATTTTATCTGATGATAAATTAGGCGCCACAACACTTTCAAATCTACGAGCATATTCTGGTGCGGGAGTAGTAATGGCGCTATTTGCTCTTTACTCACTATCACGTAAACAATTTCAAGACACAGCGCTAATTATGCTAATAATTAGCCTCGGCGGTTGGAATATTGGACAGACAATAAGTTACTTCGCCGATGGCAAGCCAGATACTTTCACCATCGGCTCTATCGTTGTTCAGGCGTTGCTAATTCCAATTGTTTGGAAAGCACTCAAGAGCAAGTAAAGAATTACTAGGAAGGGCTGGGGCTAATGACCTCAGCCCTTTTTCTTTTTTAGCCTCTGATTACTAGATCAGTGGGTGACTTCTGATTAGGAATAAGAGGGTCAGTGATTTTGTGCTTAAACGTACTGTGCGCCCGAAGGGATTCGAACCCCTAACCTTCTGATCCGTAGTCAGATGCTCTATCCGTTGAGCTACGGGCGCTTGAAGCGTGTGAATCCTACCCTATCGGAAAGACTCTATTGCTTTTGCAGTCGCAACAGTAAACTCGGGCTCATACTTTTTTAACTGATACCAAAGAGGGAAGTCATGATTGTTACTGCGATATTTAAAGCAAAGCCAGGAAAAGAAAGTGAACTTCGCGAAGAACTACATGGTGGCGCGAGCGCTTCTTGGAATGAAGCAGGTGTGCGCGGCTATCACGTGCACGAATTAATTGATCAACCTGGAACTTTTATGAATATTGAAGTGTATAAAGATGAAGCTGCATTCCAATCACACTTAGAAACCCCACATGTAAAATCATTCTTAGGAAAATTAGATGACCTATTAGCAGAGCCACTGACCGTGTATCAAGGTAAGGCTTTGTTTGGAGGAGAGAATTCGAAGGCTGCTCTTTAGTCTGTAGGATTTCTTAACTATGCGCCGTTTACTATCTGTTGAGCGTCACCAGAAAATTCTCGAAAGAGTTGCCTCTGAAAACGCAGTTGATTTCGCCAGCCTTGCAGATGAATTAGGCGTTTCTTCAATGACGGTTCGTCGTGACTTACATATTCTCGAAGAAGCCGGATATTTAAAAACTACTCGTGGTGGGGCGTCTGCGCAGTTAGTGCATTCACATGATCTCTTATTACACCCACGTGCGATGGATCAAACATTGGCTAAGACTCAAATCGGTCAATACGCAGCATCCCTTATTGAAAAGGGTGAAGTAATTTTCTTAGGCACTGGTTCGACTACTGCAGTCTTCGCACAGTTCCTGCCAAATGATTTAGACCTGACCGTGATTACGCCATCTCTTCCCCACGCATCACAGCTTGCTTCCCGCGGTATCGAGGTAATCAGCACTGGTGGTGTTATTGCAACAGCGGATTTAGCCCAGACTGGTGTGATTGCACAGGAAACAATTAACCGCTTTGTTGCAACTAGAACAATTATTGGTTCTGGCGGTGTTTCAAAGAGCGGTGGGTTAACTGAGTTTGATCAAGTGATTGCAGATATCAACCGTTCAATGGTTGAGCGATGTGAAGAAGTAATTGTGTTGGTCGATCCATCTAAAGGTGGCGTGACAGCTAATTACCGAGTGGCAGGCATTGATATCGTGGATGAATTTGTTACATCTAGTGATGGCAAGGAGTCGATGCAGCGCCAACTTGGGGCTGGTGCGACGATATTGACCCCGAACGGATAACATTTCATCACATATTTTGTGTTAGATTTTGTCCCTACAGAAGGGTTGAAATCGAACCATGAGTATCGAATTATCTTCAATTTTCAAAGCGGCTAAGCCAATTATCGGAATGGTGCACTTGCCTGCATCTCCAGGGCAGCCGCAATTTAAAAGTAAGCCAGATCTTAAAGCGATGATCGCAGCTGTTGCAGCTGATGTGAAAGCTTTACAAGATGGCGGAATCGATGGACTCTTATTTTGTAATGAGAGCGATCTTCCTTATACAACTCGTGTGAATTCCGAAGTCGGTGCATGGACAACGTTCATGATCGGTGCGGTCCATGACCAATTGAAATTGCCTTACGGCGTAAACCTTTTGTGGGATCCAATTGCATCCGTTGAAGCAGCATCTGCTTGCGGTGCATCATTTGTTCGCGAAGTTATGTGTGGTTCATTTGCAAGTGACATGGGGCCTTTGGCGCCAGATCCTGCATTTGTTGCACAGACTCGTACTCGTTTAAAGGCAGAGCACATTGCACTCTTTACAAACATTGTTCCTGAGTTCGCATCAGCTCTTGAAGGTCGCACCGTTGCACAGCGTGCAAAGGCTGCTGAGTACTTTGGCTTTGATGCAATCTTAATTTCCGGTCCTGTTGCCGGTGTTGCATACAGCAGCGAAGATTTATTGGCTGCAAAAGAAACTGCGAAGAAGATTCCGGTATTTGCAAACACTGGTGTTAACGCCACAACGATTGCCGATACGTTAAAGATTGCTGATGGCGTTATTGCTGGCAGCAGCATGAAGGTAGATGGAAAGACTTTTAATCCTGTAGATCCAAAACGAGTCATCGAACTTGTTTCGGCTGCAAATAAATCTCGTTAGGAGATAATCATGGCAAAGGTAAGTTTCATTGGGCTTGGAATCATGGGCTCTGGCATGGTTGGCAATCTTGTTAAGGCTGGCCATGACGTAACAGTCTGGAATAGAAGCGACAGTAAGTATGCAGCGATTGAAAAAGTTGGCGCGAAAACTGTTAGCGATCCAACACAATTATTAGCCGGTGCTGACTTTCTTATGTATTGCCTTGCAGATGACGTAGCAGTTGATGCAATCTTTCTTAAAGGACCAGAGCTTGCTAGCAAAGTAGAAAAATCAACGATTGTTATCGACCTTTCCACGATCGATCCTGTCACCAGCGCCGCAGAGCGAAAGGTGTATGAATCAAGGGGTATAGCGTTTCTGGACGCCCCTGTATTCGGCACAAAAGGCGAAGCGCGCGATGGTGGTTTGTGGATTGTTATTGGCGGAGCCGAAGATGTTTATAAGAAATCATTGCCAGTTCTAGAGCCAATTAGCGAAACTCTTTATTACATGGGCGAAGGTGGCAATGGAACAAAGATGAAACTAGTGGGCAACTTACTTGTTGCATCCCAAATTGTTTCTATCGGTGAAGCTCTAACTCTTGCGAAAAAAGCAGGATTAGATCTAACTAAAGTTCTTGAAGTTGCCGCTGTCGCAGATTTTAAAACTCCAATTTATGCCGGCGTTGGTGCTGGTGTAATCAAGGATGATTACGAAGTTAACTTTCCTTTGAAGTTAATGTTAAAAGATGCTCGACTCATCCAGGCATTTGCAAGCCGACTTGACTCTCCTGTTTCCATTGCTGTGACAACAGAGGAGTTAGCAAAAGAGGGTGTGGATGCGGGCATGGGAGAACTAAACGCTTCGGCAATAGTCAAAGTGATTTCTAATCGTGCAGGAGTGAACTTAAGTGAATAAGCGTCTAGAAGGAATGTTTAACCCAAAATCAGGTAAGTGCATCAATATTGCATTAGACCTTGGAATCTTTGGAGAAAGATCTTTTGCAAAAGGTATTGAAGATCTTGCAAAGTCACTGCCCGGCATCATTGACGGACAGCCAGATGCGATTCAATTAAACCCTGGCGGACTCAAGATTTTTAACTCACTGAATCTAAAGACAGAAGTAGCTATTGCCCTTCGTCTTGATGTAACTAATGCCTATGAAGCGCGCGATATTGAATACTCATGGGACACCGCAAATCTTGCGACTCTTCGTGATGCTTTCGATAAGCGAGTAAAAGTTGTTGTTCTTAACCTTCTTAACATTGACGAGAACTCTCGCCTGCAAGAACAGTGCGTACAAAACATTCAGTTAATTGGCGCTAAGTGCCGCGAAGAAGGAATCCCATTAATGGTTGAACCTCTTGTGATGACCGCAAAGTCAGGTACAGGAACTACTTCTGTGGGCGATGTAAACAAGATCGCTGCCCTTGTGCGACAGGCTGTAGAACTAGGCGCCGACCTCATAAAGGTGGATCCAACAGTGCCAATGACTGACTTCAATCAGATTGTTGAGATTGCATCCGGTGTGCCCGTACTAGTTCGTGGTGGTGGCTCAGTGCCTCCGCGCGAATTACTAGAGCGCACACGTATCGCAATTGATTCTGGTGCATCTGGTGTTGTTTATGGTCGAAACATTGTTCAGCACCCAACTCCAGCGAAATTCATAAAAGCTATTCGTGCAATTGTTCATAAGAACGCATCAGTTGATGAAGCCATGCTCGTTCTAGAGAAGAAGTAGAGCAATGAGTCAGACCATGAAAGCTGCAGCAATATCTGGAGTTAAACAGATTGAAATCGTTGATGTGCCAATGCCAGTTATTGGACCGCGCGATGTTTTGCTCAAGATTAAATCTGCGGGTCTTTGTACATGGGAACAACGCATTTACACAGGTCAAGCAAAATCTGACTACCCACTTGTGGGTGGTCATGAAAATGCTGGCGAAATTGCAGCGATTGGCGAATTAGTTACTAATGTAAAAGTTGGCGACAGAGTCACAATGGGTTCGTCCTCTTGTGGAACGTGCCGTGCATGTCTTCGCGGACAGGATAAAGGGTGCGCCGAACACTTCTTAAACTTCTCACTTAAAGGTGGTTTCTACGGACCTGGTGGTTTTGCAGAGTACAAAATTCATAGAAGCGATGGTGTTTTCCCTGTCGGTAATGCACCGTGGGATCAAGCAGCACTTGCCGAACCATTGTCGTGCGCAATCCATGCAGCGCGTTTATTGGATGCGCGACTAGGCGACACCGCTGTTGTATTTGGCGCCGGCACTATGGGATTGCTTAACTTAATGGTTTTGAAAAAATCAGGTCTTCGCGTTGCAGTCGTTGATGTCAACGAAGGTCGCCTTGCAAAAGCAACATCACTCGGCGCCGATCTAGTTTTACAAGCCGGACCAGACATTCGTGATCGCGTAAAGAGTGCATTTCTTGGTGGCGTTGATTTTTCTATCGCCGCTTACGGCAGCGAGGAAGTAAATCAGGATGCTCTAGATGTGCTTAATACACGCGGAAAAATATGCCTTTTTGCATCTGCTCACCCCGTAACACCTTTTGCAATTGATCCAAACCTGATGCATAACCGCGAAACATCTGCCGTTGGTGTTGTTAGTGCTGATCGCCGCGATCACGCAGTTGCAACTGATCTAATTGCAACAGGTCAGATTGATTTATCACCGATTGTTGATGCAACATTTCCGCTTGTAGAAGCTGCTGCAGCCTTTGAGCGCGCAACATCTTCACCAAGTTATCGAGTGATGCTGCATCCGTAATTAGTTTTAGTAACCCATTTCGTGCAGTTTGTGCATTGACTCTTTTGTTGATTGATACAAATTAGAGTAAATCTCACTCAGTGGTGCGTACGTTGCTGCAAGTTTTGGATCTGGTTCAACAATTGTTGGCTTGCCTTGCCATACGCGAATCTCTTCTGGGCTAGCAACTAATCCGACTGCAACACCTGCCAGTAGTGCATCACCATATGATGCACCGAATGTAAGGGGCGCGACTTCTTGTGGCACTCCTGAAATATCGCTAACTGCTTGTAACCACACTGCATTTTTTGTGCCGCCGCCAACAGATTTGATTGCATGTGGACGTGCGCCAATTGCGGTGAACAAATCAACGTGTTGTTTAAATCCGTGACCCATTCCTTCGAGGATACTTCTGAAAATATGTCCGCGAGTATGCGTAAGACTTAAACCAAAGATCATTCCCTTTGCACGCGGATCCATTACTGGTGTGCGCTCTCCACTGAAATACGGAAGTACAACTACTCCTTCAGCACCTGGTGGAGTTGCTGCTGCTTCTTTAACTAATACGGCGTAAGCGTTTTCGCCACCTGCTTCTTCAGCTGCAACTAACTCTTTTGCAAAGTTATCTTTAAACCAACGTGTGAGCGATCCGCTCGTTGCCATTCCTGCAAGTAAGCACCACGTGCCAGGAAAGAGATAAGGACCTGCCCATAATCTTTTTTCACGTGCTTGATCATTATCGGTAACTTGAATCATGAAAATTGTTGAGCCGTACATCATCATTAATTCGCCAGGCTTTGTAACGCTGACGCTAAGTGCCTCTGCGCCCGCATCGATTGTGCCTACAGAAACAGGTGTTCCAACGGCTAAACCAGTGGCTTGTGAAGCCGATTCAATGATGTGGCCCGCTAATTCGTGGCTCCACATAAGTTCTGGAAGCTGATTGATATCCAAAATTTCTTTGCAGTATTTGTCACTCCACTGGTTTTTCCAAGGGTCATACATCGGAACCATGGTGCCGGCTGAGAAGTGATCGACCACAACTCGAGATGTTAAGCGAGCAACAATAAATGTTGTTGCATCAACAAACCAGCGTGCTTTTTTATACACCTCTGGTTCGTTTTTCTTAATCCATAGAATCTTTGGCCCTGTTGATTGAGAAGACAGAGTATTTGCTGTTGCATTAAAAATTGTGTCTTCGCCATAGATAGCGTTTAGTTCATCGATTTCTTCGACTGCTCGAGTATCAACTCCATACAAAATACCCATACGAAGTGGATTAAAGTTTTCATCAATAGGTAAAACATCTGGGCCAATCGCACTTACTCCGACGCCTTTGATATCACTTGGAGAAACTCCATCGGTAGCAAGTAATTGTTTGCAGAGATTGCAGAAATCCCCCCACCACGTTAATTCTGGATCGTGTTCTGCCCATCCTGCGCGTGGAAATAAAAGTTTGTGGGCAATTGTTGCTTGCGCAATTACTTTGCCTTGCGGAGTTGTTAAGACACCCTTTGATTCATAGGTACCAATATCAATTCCGAGAAGTAAGTCTTGGCCCATAATTTTTTTACCCTTGTTAGAAGAGTTATCCTCGTGAGAAATTCTCGTCGGTTGGGAACTTCTTTACAACCCCTATAAGTAATTTTGTTAGGTCTTCTAAATCATCGAGTGAACAAACTTCAACGCCTGAGTGCGTATAACGAGTTGGCCATGCAACATCTACGCATGCAATGCCTTCGCCGACTAATTGAACGTATGAAGCATCTGTTAGAAGCCCAATTGTTGCGTGACGTTGTAGATCAACTTTCTGCGCATCCGCAGCTTCTTCAACGAGTGAAAGTAAACGTGGGTGTGGAATCAAGCCATTAAGAGTTCCGCGACCATGGAATGTGTATGTGCCAACTACTGGGCCGGCCCCAACTTCTACTGCGTTTCCGCCATGAATATCAGGGGTATCAGAGGCTGCAACTAGATCAATACTTATTGCAGCTGTTGGGTGAATTTGTTGCGCCGCAACCATTGCACCACGTAAGTTAAATTCTTCTTGAACAGTTCCAACTAAGTGCAGTGTGGCTTTTGGACGCTTCTTACCAAAATGTTGTGCGAGTTCGACTAGCACGGCGCATCCACCGCGATCATCCAGGGATGTTGCTGCAACTCTGTTGTTGACGAGTTTTTCAAAACTTGGACGGTATAAAACTGGCGTGCCGATTTTTACTCCAGCGTTTGCAACTTCTTTCGCACTCGTTGCGCCGATATCTACGTAACACTCACCGATTGGTTTAACTATGTATTTATCCTCTGGCGGCGTTAGATGATGAGAAACAAAACCAATCACACCATTGATAGTTTTTCCAGGTGATGTCTGCAGAATTACATTTGAAGCAGCCAAGATTCGCTCAGGAACTCCACCGACTCGCTCAATTCGGATAAAGCCATTTTCTTCAACGCCCTTCACGATCATTCCGAGTGAATCAGTGTGGGCAAAAATCATTAAGTCAGAGCCTTCGGGTGATGTGCCATTTATTGTTGCAATGACATTGCCGAGTACATCTACTCGAATTTCATCGACGTGATCTTTTAGATCTGCTTTTAACTTTTTAATCATCTCATCTTCAAAACCTGACATCGCAGGTGTGAGACAGTATTTTTCTAAACGCTCAATAAGTGACATCAGGACCTCAATGACTTTGCAATAGATTTATTGGTTCGGCGATTTTCAAGTACGACGTTAAGAATCATGACAAAGATAAGTACGCCGCCTTGTGCTGCGAGGTAGAAGAATTGGCTAAAGCGAAGTGCGTTAAATCCTGATGAAACCATTTGCAGAACAGCTGTTGCAAGAATTACACCCGTAACAGTTCCGAAACCTCCATTTGGATTTACTCCGCCGAGAACCACGATAACGATTGCAAGAAGAATGTATGAAGAACCAAAGTCAGGACTTGCAGCCGATGTTCTGGAAGCAATGATTAGTCCAGCAAGTGAAGATAAAAGACCCGAGATTAAGTAAACCCACGCAATTACTTTGCGGTCGCCCATAACGCTGTATTGCGCTGCTTTTCGGTTAGTTCCAACGAGGAAGACCTTTAGGCCAAGTGTTGTGCGGTTGACTAAAAATCCCACAGCAATTGCAATGAGGATCATTAATACGAATGGAGTTGGAATACCAAAGAAAGTTCCGTTTCCAACGCGCATGAATTGTTCTGGAAGTCCCGATACAGATTCTCCATTTGTCATGCCAATTGCAATTCCGTTAAAGAGTGTCATCGTTGCAAGGGTTGCAAGAATCGGCGTCACATTAAGTCGTGCGACCAAAATTGAGTTAACTGCGCCAGCTAATAGACCAACAATTGTTCCGAGTACGCACGCGATGATGATCCACTTATTGGATAGGTTTTCTGATTCGCCCATCTTGGTTGTCATAACCCATGATGCAACAAGAGCTGCAGCATTAGAGATAGAAACAATTGAAAGATCAATTCCACCGGTGAGCATTGAAAGCATCAGCGCAATACTTAGTATCGCAATTTCAGGAATCTGATAAGCCATTGATACGAAGTTAGATGATGTAAAGAAAATGTCTTTTGAAACGTAAGAGAAGAAGATAAAAGTAAGTGCAGTGAAGATCATCAATTGTGTGATCTTGCGATCGGCAAGTAAGCCAGTGTTAAATTTACTGAAACGCTCGTTCATTATTCGCCCGCCTCATCACTTGTTGACACTCTTCGGTTTTTAGCTTTTTTACTCTCGTTGAGTGCTTGAACGGTGATACCGATAAGTAAAAGTGCACCCACTGCAGCGCGCTGCCAAGAACCACTAACACCGAGAAGAATGAGATTTCCTTTAATCAAACTGATAAGTAGAACACCGAGAACGGTTCCAAAGACTGTTCCGTAACCACCCATAATGCTTGCACCGCCGAGAACAACTGCGGCAATGATGTCGAGTTCTGAACCAGTTAGATCATATGGATTAGCTTTTCGTTGAAGTGATACATACAAAATTCCAGCAAGACCAGAAAGTCCACCGACCAACATATAAATCTTTGCTTGTGTGCGTTTTACTGAAATACCTAAGCGACGTGTTGCTTCAACGCCACCGCCAAGTGCGTATACAGAGCGACCAAACATTGTTCTGGTGAGCAGAAGTGATACGAGAATTGTGAGGATTGCTACTGGAATAATCAGAATATGTAGTCGAGCAAGCGTTCCTTCTTCTGGTTGAATCTTTAGAAGATCCGCTGTTGCAAAGTTATCTAGTGCTATCGGAATATCGCTAATAAATGATGAGCCGATAAATGTAAGCATGATTCCACGGAAAATTCCAGAAGTTCCAAGAGTTGCAATCAGCGTTGGAATTCCGAATGTGGCAATAGCAATTGAGTTAATTGCTCCCAGGATTGTTCCGATAATAATTGCGAGTGCGATTGGCAAAAGAAGATTTTCAGGGTTCCATTCGAATCGCTGCATGAGCACAACGGCGGTGTAGCCAGCAAAAATACCTACGGCCGGAAATGAGATATCGATTCCACCGCTGATGATCACGATGAGTACGCCGAGTGCGAATATCAACTGCACGAATGACGAACGGAAGATGTCAAAGAGATTAGCAAGTGTGAAGAACTCAGGGCTCTTAATACCAATAACAAGAGAAAGAAGAATAATTGCAATGATTAAAGCGGTTTCATTGCGCAGAAGGAGTTTTTTAATATTCATTATTAACTCAACTCCTTATACAAAACTTTTTCATCTAGTTGGGCTTCACTAAATTCCTTTGAGATCTGACCATTTTTAATAACAATGACGCGATGGCAAATCTGAACTAATTCAGGAATATCATCTGAAACAACTAGGAATGCCATTCCTTCTTGAGCACGATCTCGAATAATTTCAAGAATTTCACGCTTTGACCCAATATCAACACCCACTGTTGGACCATTAAGAATCATTAAGTGTGGATTCATTGCCAGCCACTTTGCGAGTACTACGCGTTGTTGGTTTCCACCTGAAAGTGAAGTAACAGGGTTTTGAGGATTATTAGTTTTAATTCGAAGATCTTTAATCCAACGTTCTCCTGCTTGGGCAAGACGGCTCTTTGAAAGTCGTCCGCCTTTGCTTTGATATTGATCAATGCCGACTGCAACCAAGTTATTGAGAATTGATTGCTCGAGGAATAAGCCTTGTGTGAGGCGATCTGGTGGAACATAACCAATACCAGCCTTTAACGCCTCTGAAGATGAATTTAAATGTATTGGTTTTCCGTCAACAATGATTTCACCGGAATCAACTGGATACTGTCCAAATATTGCTTCTGCTAGCTCTGTGCGACCTGAACCGAGCAAACCAGTCATTCCTAAAATTTCACCTGGAGCTATTGAAAATGAGATATTTGAAAATGTTGGCTTCGTTGTGAAGTTCTTAATTTCAACTACTTTTTTGCTTGTCTTCTTAAGTTTTGGTGCAATCCGAGTTTCGGAGACATTTAATCCAGTCATCGCTTGCGAAATTTTATCGCGTTTGAAATCCTTCATGAGGCCATCGCCTACAACTTCGCCATTTCGCAAAATAGTGATGGTGTTACAGATTTCTTGAATTTCATCAATCTTGTGGCTTACGAAGACTGTTGCAACACCGCGAGCTTTAATTTGTTCCACAACTTCAAATAAACGTTTAATTTCTTTTCGAGTTAGAGCAGTTGTTGGCTCGTCCATAAACAACATCTTTACGCCAAGGTTTGTTGCACGTGCAATCGCAATTAATTGCTTGGATGCAATCGAGATATCTGCAACAGGTGTATTGATATCAATATCTATCCCAATAAGGTCGAGTGCATTTGATGCAATCTCTTTGGTCTGGTTCTTACTTAGAATGCGTGAATTATTTAAAATATACGTTGGCATTGCGATGTTTTCGGCAACTGTTAAGTTTGGAAGAAGAGAAAAATCTTGGAAAATTACTTGAACGCCTTCACGGACTGCTTCACGTGGAGAAAGGTGAGTAAATGTTTTATCACCAAGCTGAATAACGCCTGAATCAGGGGCGTGAACGCCGCTCATGATTTTAATAAGTGTGGATTTACCAGAACCGTTTTCACCAGCAATACAGTGAACTTCGCCGCCCGTAACTGAAAGAGATACTCCAGATAGCGCCTTGGCGCCGCCAAAACTCTTGACGATGTTTTCTACGCCGTATTGCGCGGTAAGCAACTTAACCATCTCTGTGTATATGCCCTTCTGACATGTGTGTGAGGCCGATTTAGTTTATTGCTAATTAAGTAAGAGTGGGGCGCGGTTTCCCGCGCCCCACTCTTTTCAAGCTGTTTTTACTTGATCGTTAGATCTTGTACTTAGCCATGTTGTTTTTATCAACAATAACCCAAGCTGCGCCTGCCCAACCCTTGGATGTTCCAGGGATCTTTACAAGCTTGTTGTAGCCAGGAACCTTAAGGTCCATTCCAGCTGTGATCTTTCCGCCCTTATTAAGAACTTCAAGCATGTTCAACATAGCTTGACCTGCAAGTGCTGAATCCCAGAAGAAGATCTTGTCGATCGCTCCGGTTGTTAAGTACTTGCTTGTCATTGAAGGAATTGATGTACCCATTACGCAGACCTTGTCATTTAGACCAAGTTCTTCAACAGCGCGGCCGATACCGACTACGTCGTTAGCTGATGAGCCTTCAACACCCTTGAGATCTGGATACTTCTTTAGAAGTTCCTTTGTCTTGTTGTATGCAACATCTGCATCTTCTTTAGACTCAATTGGATCTACAACGCGTGTGATTCCTGGGTACTTAGCCTGTGCTTGCGCATATGCTCCAGCAACCCATTCATTGTGGCTTCCGTTAGTAAGTGTTCCAACGAATGCAGCGTACTTTCCGCTGCCGCCCATACATGCTTGTAGGTTATCCATCATTACTGCGCCGTATGCAGCGTTGTTGAACGCTTCGATATCAGCATCAGCATTTTTAATTCCTGCTGCTTCGTGTGTTACAACTTTAATGCCAGCCTTTTTCGCTTTAGCAATAATGCCGTCGATTGAAGCTACGTCGTTAGGAACAATTCCAATACCTGTAACTTTCTGAGCAATAAGATCTTCAACCATCTTTGATTGCTTTTCTGGTGATGCATCAACTGCACCAGTCATTGTTGCGTCAATCTTCTTTGACTTTGCCCATGACTTAATACCTTTATCCATGTTGTCGAACCAGCCGACGCCGATCAACTTAACGGAGATTACATAACGCTTCTTTGCAGCAGCTTGGCTTGTTGAGATGCCAGCTGAAACCAATAGCGCTGTCGCAGCAACAACTGCGATGAGCTTGTACTTCTTCATTCGTGCTCCTTTTGTGTTACCTCTGCAGGGGATCGGGACAGGTTGACCCCGTAGGTAAGGACGAATATATTCTGTTTTAACAAAATTGGTCAAGAGTTACGTTATAACAAGATAACTTTTTGTAACAATTTTGTTATCAAAGGTTAATACCCAGGGAGATAGGCTTACTTCATGCAAAAGATCCTGAATGTGCCGACAGAGTTCGTTAACGAGATGCTAGAGGGCATCCTTGAGGCTTATCCAACCCAGCTCAAAGCAGTCGATGGCGATAATCACGCACTTGTAAGAGCCGATGCGCCAGTTGCTGGAAAAGTGGGGATTACAACAGGGGGTGGCTCTGGTCACCTTCCACTCTTTCTTGGTTATGTCGGTAAAGGCATGCTTGATGGTGTTGCAGTTGGCGATGTTTTCCAAAGTCCAACAGCAGAACAAATGCTTGCAGTAACTAAGCAATCAAACTCTGGTGCTGGTGTTCTTTATATTTATGGAAATTACGGCGGAGATGTTTTTAATTTTGATTTTGCGGCAGAACTTGCAGCAGCCGAAGGAATTCGTGTTGAAACTGTAGTTGGCGCAGACGATGTTGCATCCGCACCAAAGGGTGAAGAAGCACGACGTCGCGGTATTGCTGGAATTTTCTTTTTGTACAAAATTGCTGGCGCTGCTGCAGCAAAAGGTTTATCACTTGATGAAGTTGTTGCAGTTACAAAGAAGGCTTCTGCGCAAACTCGCACGATGGGCGTTGCGCTAAGTCCTGTAACACTTCCTGCTGTTGGACATCCAACATTTGAAGTTAAAGCAGGCGAAATGGAAATCGGTATGGGTATCCATGGCGAACCTGGAATTCGCAAGAGTGCGCTAGAAACTGCCGATCAAATTACAGAAGAATTGTTGACTGCAATTAAGAATGACCTTGATCTAAAGAGTGGCGACAAAGTGTGTGTCCTCATGAACAGCTTGGGTGCTACCCCACCAGAAGAGCTCTACATCATGTTCCGTCACGCTAAGAAAACTCTTAAGGGTTACGGCGTTGACGTGGCTCGCGCCTACGTTGGCGAATTCGCAACTTCACTAGAAATGGCTGGTGCTTCTATCAGCGTTATTCGTGTTGATGATGAATTACTTAACTACATAAATACTCCAGTGCACACACCATTCTTTACTCAGGCATGAGTGCATTTACTGACGCAGTCGAGACGGTAGCAACTGCGCTCGAAAACAACTCAAAGAAATTTGAGGAGTTAGATGCGGTCGCAGGTGATGGTGATTTAGGAATTACTGCTGGCAATATTGCAAAAGGACTGCGCGCTGGTGCTGCCGGTGCAACTGGTGATCTTAAAGCTGATCTGATGTTAATTGGTCGCGAAATTGCAAAGTTTGCTCCATCAACATTTGGCACATTGTTTGCAACAGGATTTATTCGGGCATCGGCTGCTGTCGCAGATGGTGATGCACTAAAAAATACACAACTCTCTGTGACTGCCGCCTATGAAGGTATTGCAACACGTGGGAAAGCGGCACTCGGTGAGCGAACACTTTTGGATGCACTTCATCCCGCATCTGTTGCATTAAATAGCGCAACAGATTTACAAGCAGGATTAAATGCTGCAGGTATTGCAGCGCGCGCAGGAGCAACCGCAACAGCTGCAATGGCGCCAAAGCATGGTCGCGCAGGTTGGATTGGCGAACGCGCACAAGGCAATGAAGATGCGGGCGCAACTGTTGTCGCTGTAGTTTTTGAAGCGCTAACTAAATAACTTTAAAAGCCGCCCAAACGTAGTAACTCGTTTTTATCGGCAACCTTTACACGTGGTTTCCCTAGTGGTTCGCCGCTAGAAATTTCAGCGGTATTTATTGCTTCCCAATGAGTTTGTGTGATCACTTTGTGCGCACCAATGAGATCGTTGATGTCACCAGAATTCTTAGGCGCTGTTAAGTTAGAAATAATTAATTCAATAACACCTGCGGCGTCACTTTTGTTGGTACCGATAACCCCTGATGGTCCACGCTTAGCCCAACCGACAACGTATAAATTATCTTTTACTCGGCCATCCGTATTCAATACTTTGCCTTTTTCATACGTCACACCTGTGATTGGTTGAGCTTCATAGCCAATAGCGCTAATAACCAGTCCGGCTTTAATAATTTTTTCATCTGCTGGAGTTTTAAAGACAACTTCTTGAACTTGACCAGCGCCCTTGATCTCTGTTGGCACATGATGAAATAAGAACTCCATTGTGCGTGCGTGGTTGGTTTTTTCATGTTCTGCAATTGCCAGCATCGCATCCAGGTTGCTCTTCACATCTTTTTCTGGTGCATCGCCGGCCGCAGTAATTGCTGCATCGATATCTGCTTTGCTGATGGTTACGTTTGTGTGTTCTAGCTTTGGTAGATCGCGCAATTCAGGAGATGTAAATGCTGCGTGTTCTGCTCCGCGGCGAGCGCAGATATAAACCTTACGAATGTTGCTCTTTTTAAGTGCAGCAATTGCATGGTTTGCAGTATCTGTTGGATCTAGCTCTGTTGGGTCAAGAGCCAACATGCGCGCAACATCCATTGCAACATTTCCTGCGCCAATAACAATTGCTGTGTCTGTATCTAGTGGCACATCAACATCTGTGTAATCAGGGTGTGCGTTATACCAAGGTACAAAGTCGGCAGCCGATAAATATCCCTTTAACTCTTCACCAGGGATGCCAAGTTTTCGCCCTAAAGAAGTACCTGTGGCAATAATTACTGCGTCGTACTTTGCTTGTAGATCACTGAGTTGAACATCAGTACCTAATTCGACGTTTCCGAATAAACGAAAGTTTCCGGCTGTTGCAATCTTTTCAAATACTTTTGAAACCGTTTTAATCTTTGGATGATCTGGTGCAACACCGCTTCGTACCAAACCCCACGGAGTTGGTAAGCGTTCAATCATGTCGATTGCAAAAGTTTTATCGTCGCTCTGTGCATTTTGTAGAGCTTGTGCTGCGAAATAACCAGCAGGTCCTGCGCCAACGATTGCGACTTTAAACGTTGGCACGCGTGGACTCCTTCACTTATTTATCTGCGGAGACGAGAGGATTTGAACCTCCGAAGGCTTTTACACCTTACCTCGTTAGCAGTGAGGCGCACTCGACCGGGCTATGCGACGTCTCCTTGTACAGGCAAAGTTTACAGGTAAGAAGAAGGTCGCGGTACAAAGCGATTCGCTTTAGACTTCATATATGGATCAAAAAGAAGTGAATTCACCTGCTGCAGAGCCTGTTAAGGCTGCGCGCGATAACACTCCTTCTCCTGCTTATGCCAAATTTATGTCTGAGGGTTGGGTGCCATCTGATTTAGATGATGTGGTTGCTGGCCCTGCTGTTACATCTGCGTTTTTACGTCGTGCAACTTTATCTGCGCAATATCCAGGTGTTCGTTTAGTTTTGCCAGCTGGCGGATTTAAAGTTCGTAGCAACGATACTGATTACAGATTTAGACCACACTCTGCATTCGCTTATTACTCTGGTGTGCAAGGTGTTGAAGCAAGCGCCGATGCTGTACTTGTTTTAGAACCAACAGATAGCGGCCACGAAACATTTTTGTATATTCATCCGCGTTCTACTCGCGATACTCACGCTTTTTATACTGACCGCCGCTTTGGTGAATTATGGGTCGGTCGACGTTTCACATTAAGTGAAGCCCATGACCGCTACCAAATCGAAACTCGCAGAGTCGATGATCTTGAAGCGCTTCTAAAAGATGGTGCCGCTGCCCTAACAATTCGCGGCGAAGATTCAATGATTGATAAAAACATCGCCGTTCACCCACAAGAAAAAGACTTTGTTACATATACATCGGCTGCTCGATTGATAAAAGATGAGTATGAAATTACAGAGTTACAACGTGCATGTGATGAAACGGCAAAAGGTTTTGCTGACGTTGTTCGTTCATTGCCAGCAGCGGTTAGTACTCCGCGCGGAGAACGTGTTGTAGAAGCAGCATTCTTTGGTCGCGCACGTATTGCCGGAAATGATTTGGGATACGAGACAATCGCCGCATCTGGTTCACACGCATGTGTGCTGCACTGGATCCAAAATGATGGCGAAGTTCGTCCGGGCGAGCTAATTCTTGTTGATGCAGGAATCGAAATGGATTCGTTTTACACCGCAGACATCACTCGCACATTGCCGATCTCTGGAAAGTTTTCTCCCGCACAGCGCGCTTTATACATGTTGGTATATGAAGCACAGCTTGCAGGATTTGCAGCAGTAAAACCTGGTGCAACTTTTAGATCTATAAATGCTGCTTGCCAAGCAGTTCTTGCAAAGGGACTGTCAGATATGGGTGTTTTACCTATGTCTCCAGAGGAATCCTTATTGCCAGAAAATGGTTTGCATCGTCGTTGGACTTTGCACGGCGTAAGCCACATGCTCGGTATGGATGTTCATGATTGCGATAAAGCGCGCGATGAAGATTATGTACTCGGAACACTTAAAGAAGGAATGGTTTTAACTGTAGAACCAGGCCTTTACATCCAACCTGATGATGAGATGTTCGCGCCTGAATATCGCGGAATTGGTATTCGTATTGAAGATGACGTAGTTGTCACCGCAGATGGTTGTCGCAATTTAAGTCAGAATTTGCCACGCCATCCAGATGAAATAGAAAAGTGGATGCTCTCTTTACGCAACTAGATTGATAGCAATAGCTGCAGCAAGTAATCCAATAAGTAATGATCCGATGTAATTAATGGCAGCAGCTCTGAATTTTTTGAGTTCGATTGCCAAGTAAATATCTAACATAAATGTAGACCACGTCGTAAACGCGCCTGCAAAACCAATAGCAATAAGCGCCACTGTATTTTCTGTTGCGCCCCATGTTAGA
>Ga0304730_1001243_pt1 | contig 19739 bp, 18 predicted proteins | sample M_130628_MF_Meta_FD_190474 | JGI IMG/M metagenome (GOLD analysis project Ga0304730, IMG submission 190474) | Freshwater microbial communities from Lake Montjoie, Canada to study carbon cycling - M_130628_MF_MetaG (v2) (version 2) | ecosystem: Environmental > Aquatic > Freshwater > Lake | place...
TTCCAGGTTGCTGGCCGAATCCCCTGGTTCGCTGCGCGCTGTACCCGTTGAGTCAAGTCCACTATCCGCTGAATTTCCCCGGTTGTTCTGGTTCGCAACGGGGGTGGTTTCAACGGCGTTCAGCGTTTGGCTCGGGTCTCGATTGTTTGTCGGTTAATGATTACTCTCAATTTTAATACTGCAAGGCTCTTACTCCGATGAAGTCGCCTCCTTTCGGGTACGTGAAGGTCCATCAGGTCGAAGAGGCCTTGGCTCTGCTGCAGACCCACCGCGATGACGCCCGCATTCTGGCCGGCGGACAGACCTTGCTGGCCACGCTCAATATGCGACTGTCGGAGCCTGCGCTCTTGATTGATATCGCCGGGATTGATGCTTTACGCGGTATTGAGCGGGTCGGTGATTGGTTGCGGATCGGCGCGATGACGACACATTCGGAGATTGAGTCGTCGGCGCTGGTGGCTGAGCATGCGCCGCTCTTGACCGCTGCGGTTCCTCATATCGCGCATCGGGCGATTCGGAATTCTGGAACATGGGGTGGATCGATTGCCTACGGTGACCCTGCCGCGGAGTGGCCTTGTTGCCTGGTCGCGATGGAGGGCGTCATTACCGTTCAAGGGCCCTCTGGCCAGCGCCGGATCGCGGCGACCGATTTCTTTGTGGATTTGTACATGACGGATTTGCAGCCCGATGAGATCGTCGTGTCTGCCGAAGTCCCCATTGCCTCAACCGGGGACTGGTTCGCATTTGACGAACTGGCCCGCAGGCATGGCGACTATGCAGTCGCTGGTGTTGCGATTGCGGCGCGCTTTGAAGGGCTGGTCGCACAGCGGGTTCGGCTTGGATTCTTGGGGATGGGCCTGATTCCCTTGCGGGCACCCCGGACTGAAGGCTTGCTGAGCGGGAAGGTTCTGGACGAGACCACGATCGAGATCGCGCTCCTCTCGCTGAAGGGCGAGCTCGATCCTTTGCCGGATCTGACGCATTCGAGTCAGACCAAGAGCCATCTCGCAACGGTGTTGACCCGCAGGCTACTGAGCGCCGCCCATGCCAACCGCTTGGCCTTGATGGCTTAGTCGCGCGGACAACTTTAATGTTTTGAACAGGATTCGTGATGGCCGAATTACAGGGCATTGATCTGACCGTGAACGGACAGCGCACGCAGCGACATGTGCAACCACGAACGCATCTGGTTGATTTTGTCCGTGGTGAACTTGGTCTAAAGGGCTCCCACCTTGGCTGTGAACATGGGGTTTGTGGCGCGTGCACGGTCGAAGTTAACGGCAAGATTGTGCGAGGCTGTTTGACGCTTGCAGTCCAGGCCGATGGCGCTCGGGTTCGGACCATTGAGGGCTTGAGCGAGGACGGCGATGTGCGCGATTTGCAGGACGCCTTTATCCGTCATGCCGCTCTGCAATGCGGTTTCTGTACGCCTGGCATGGTGATGGCGGCCAAAGAGTTGCTGGAGAACAAACCCGACGCCAGCCGCGCTGAAGTCCGTGAATGGATGAGTGGAAACTACTGTCGTTGCACGGGGTATCACGCCATTGTCGAAGCGATCTGCGAAACCCTGGCGTTGCGCGCCGGGTCTGCTGGTTCCGCTGGGGCTGCTGGGGCTGCTGGGGCTGCTGTGAAGGAGGCCGGCCAATGAACGCACATGAAACTACCGAAGAGCGCCCGGCTCGGGTCGATCAGGGCAATCAGCCCTTGCATGCCCTGACCGAGGACCCGCGTTACATCGGCGCGAGTGCTGATCGTCCAAGCGTCCGAAGGCTTGTCCAGGGTCAGGGGACGTACACCGACGACATTGAATTGCCGCGCATGGCGCACGTAGTGTTCTGGCGCAGTCAAGTTGCCCACTGCCGGATTCTTGCGATCCATGCGGACGCCGCACGGGCGATGCCGGGCGTGATTATGGTCGCCGACGGGCACGACCTGGCGCGGATCTGTAAGCCGTGGGTGGCGACTCTGGCGCACCTTGCCGGGATGAAGTCTGCTCCGCAGTACCCACTGGCGATCGATCGGGCCTGCTGGCAAGGTGAACCAGTCGTGGCGTTGGTGGCCGAGACCCGGGAGCAGGCCGAGGACGCGTTGCAGCACGTGCACGTCGACTTTGAGCGCCTGCCGCCGGTGGTCGACATGGAGACCGCACTCGATGAAGGGACGCCGCTGATTCATCCGGAACTTGGCGACAACCTCTGTTTTACCCGCAGTTTGAATGTGGGCAATGTGGACGAGGCGTTTTCAAGGGCGGATGCGGTGGTTGAATCGACCTTCGAGTTCGGCCGTCACACCGGGGTCACGCTGGAGCCACGCAGTCAGATTGCGGACTGGAACGCTGCTGAGCAGCGGCTGACGGTGTATCACTCATTTCAGGCCCCGCACATGATGCAGGACCTGTATTCGCGTCAGTTTGATTTGCCAGAATCATCAATCCGCGTCATTTGCAAGGATGTGGGTGGTTCATTCGGTATCAAGGTTCACGCCTATCCAGACGATTTTGCGACGGTCGCGTTATCGATCCTTTGCCGGCGACCCGTCAAGTTTGTCGCCGACCGCCTGGAGTCCTTCACGAGTGACATCCATGCCCGCCACCATCGGGTCAAGGCGCGCGCGGCAGTGAATCGGGATGGCGAAATTCTCGCGTTTGAGATCGATGATCTGACCGGTATTGGCCCGTATTCGATGTTTCCAAGAACCAGTGCGATTGAGGGCAATCAGGTCGTGAATCTGGTTGGAGGCCCTTATAAACACAAGCACTATCGTGCGAATTTGAACGTAGTGTTTCAGAATAAGACGCCGACCTGTCAGTACCGGGGTGTGGGCCATCCAATCGCGTGCGCGGTAACCGAGGGGTTGGTTGATCTGGCGGCCCGAAAAATCGGCATGGATCCGCTCGAAATCCGCCGGCTTAACGTGATCCCCGATGATGCGTATCCGGCAACGGGTGCGAGTGGAATCCGTCTCGAGTCGCTTTCGCATGAAGCGTGTCTGGACAAGCTTGAGCGGATGATGGGCTACGACGCCCTCAAGGCCGAGTGCCAGCGCTTGCGTGGCCAGGGCATTTATCGTGGCATCGGCTTTGCAACGTTGATCGAACTGACCAACCCGAGCGCTGCGTTCTACGGGGTGGGTGGCGCGCGCATCGCGTCGCAGGATGGGGCGACGATGCGTCTCGACCCGTCCGGGGCGGTCACCTTGTTGATCGGTGTGGGCGAACAGGGGCAGGGCAACGATGGCATCTTCCGCCAGATCGCGGCGGATGCGGTCGGGGTGGACCTCGAGTCTGTCAGGGTCATCACGGGCGATACCGATATCACCCCATATGGCGGTGGTACCTGGGCCTCACGCGGTGCCGGGGTTGGCGGTGAAGCAGTCCTTCTCGCAGGGCAGGCCTTGCGCGCCAATATTCTCAAGGTCGGTGCGGTCATTCTAAAACGTGAAGTTAGCGCCTTGGCCGTGCGCCGTGGCCAGGTCGTCGATGCCATCCACTTTGAGCCCCTGTTGCCCTTTGCCGAACTTGGCCGCGTTGCCTACTTCCGTTCGGACACCTTGCCCAATGACTTCACCCCTGAGCTCATGGTGACCCGTCATTACGCCCAGCGTGACTACCCATTCATTTTTACCAATGGTGTTCAGGCCTCCTACGTCGAAGTGGATCCTCAGACTGGGTTCGTGAAACTTCTTAAACACTGGGCCGTCGAAGACTGCGGTCGGGTGATCAATCCAAGACTGGTCGATGAGCAGATCCGTGGCGCGATCGTCCAGGGGCTCGGGGGCGCGCTGCTCGAGGAGTGCCTGTATGACGACGAGGGCCTCATGCGCAATGCGAGCATGGCGGACTATCTAGTCCCGATGTGCGCGGAGATGCCCGATATTGAGGTGGCCCATGTGCAGACGCCCACGCGCAGCAGCCAACTCGGCGCCAAAGGTGCGGGCGAGGCTGGGACCGCGGGCGCGCCGGCCGCGGTCATGAACGCCATCAACGATGCGCTTGCGCCATTGCACGCCGAAGTCTGGTCGCAGCCGATCACACCGGAAAAAATCCTTCGCGCTCTGGGCCACGTGGATTGAGTGGCATTTCTTTTGCTTGGAGGTAGTCCCCCAATCACGTGTCCAACCTGGATCGCGTCATGACCACTGTTGTGCCCAAGCTGTCGAAAACGGACGCTGTTCCCTTCAAAGCGCTCAAGCCAGCGCGCGCGGAGGAGAATTCTTCTGCGTCATTCGCGCGGGCATTAAAAGATGCCGATTCGTCAAAGGCGGCCGTCCGGCAAGCGTCAGAAGTCGCGGACAACAGTGTGCGACTGCGCTCGCAGACCGGTGAGTCGGGCGCGTTGGCTGAGTCGGGCGACGAGTTAACGCTTCCCGAAAACGGGACTATTTCGGCGGCCGGTACCGGATCTGCCAAGTCGGGTGATCTGGAATCCGCGGCGAAGAATTCCAGTGATTCGACCGTAGCGCTTGCCGTCGATTCGGCAAATGTTGCCGGTGTTGCCGCGCTGTTGGTGAACCCCTCGGGGACCCCGACCGCGCCGGACGCAAATGGTTCGACTGAGGGTGCGCTCACAACCGAAGCCGCTACCGACTTGGCCTCCAGTGCGACGGCGAAGGCTGTCGAATTGGCGCAAGCCGCAGCGCTCTGGGCCAATGGCGGGCCGAGGGATGGATTTGGCGCGACCAGCACGAATCTTGGACTGAGTTCATCGTCCATGGCTGTAGCGGGCGAGTTGTCAGGCCCAGCGGCACCATCGGCTAACACGGCCGCCTCCGCTAAATCAAGCGCTCCCGCCTCGGCTACTGTTCTTTCGACGTCCCAGGGATCCACGATTTCTGGCGTCATGGATCCTGCGTTGTTTGCAGCCCCGGGCGGTGGAGTTGGAGCCGGCACATCCTTTGACAACTCCATGGGTGGCTCGACTGTTGCCGCAGGAGCCTCGGGTGCCTCCGGTTCCGTGTCGTCCGGTCTCGCCGGCGGTCCGATCGGATTCGGCGGTGCCGCCGGGGCGGTTCAGGGAGCTGGTCAGGCGGCAACGAATGCGCTGTTGAATGCCGGGCGCTCCGAGGCCAACGTGTCCGCGGTTGGAACCGCTGGCTCGCGCGCGGCAAGCTTCAACAATACTTCAGGCGCGGTCAGTGTCGCATCGGCGCTGGCGGCCGCCTCCGTGGTCCGCATCGCGCAATCTTCTGCGCTGTCGGATTCAGCCGGCTTGAGTACGACGGCGGGCAGCATCACCGGGACCCTTTCAGTTCCTGTGATGAGTGGCAGCGCCGGGGCTGACCTTGGCGGTAATGCCTTGGGTACTCAGACCGGCGGGGCCGGCAGTGAGTCCGGTGGTTCGTCGGGTGGATCCCGAAGCGGCGGTTCGAATGCCTTCACGGTGCAGGCCTCCAACCCGTCGGAGCCTAATGCAATAGCCTCACTATCGGGTGCCGCAAATGCCTCGGCTAGTTCGGCCCGTTCTGTTGATTTGGGCACCTATGCAAACGCAACCACAACCACAACCGCAGCCAGCGCCACAAACTCAGCAAGCGTTGTGGACGTCGCGGCGAATCAATCGCCGGCATTGGACGTGAATGCCCCCTCAGCGCAGGTTTCGGTGGCCGCGGATCCGCGCGTAGCGTGGCGTGACCTGCGCTCGAAGTGGGATCAACCGATTCGGGCCAACGCGCCGAAGGGTTGAGATCCTTCGAGGTTGGCGGCCGTTTAAGGGATGGCGGCCGTTTAAGGTTAAACCTTAGACGTTAAATCTGAAATGCATCACGTCCCCGTCATGGAGGACGTATTCCTTCCCTTCTAGGCGCATCTTTCCGGCTTCCTTGGCTTTGTTCTCGCCGCCGCAAGCGATGAAGTCGCGGTACCCAATGACTTCGGCGCGAATGAATCCGCGCTCAAAATCGGTGTGAATCACGCCTGCCGCCTGGGGCGCGGTCGCACCGACCTGCACCGTCCACGCCCGCACCTCTTTGACGCCGGCGGTGAAGTAGGTCTGTAACCCGAGGAGTGCAAAAGCGGCGCGGATCAAGCGGTCCAGACCCGGTTCTTCCATGCCCATATCAGCCAGGAAGAGTGCGCGGTCTTCGCTTGACATGTCGCCCATTTCCGCTTCAATCGCGGCGCAGATGGGGACCATCGGCGAGCCTTGCGATTCGGCGAATGCCGCAAGTCGCTCGAGGTGCGGGTTGTTGGTGAATCCGTCCTCTTTGACATTGCCCACAAACATGGCGGGTTTGGCCGTGATCAGGCACATGGGCCGCAGAACTTCGAGCTCCTCACGACTCCAGTCGAGTGCGCGCACCGGTAGCGCCTGATTGAGCTGGATCTGACATTTCTCGAGCACCTCGACCAAGCGTTTGGCTTCTTTGTCGCCACCGGATTTAGCGAGTTTGACCGAGCGGGCATGCTGCTTCTCGACGGTTGCCAGATCCGCCAGGGCCAGTTCGGTCTGGATCGTTTCGATATCAGAAATTGGATCGACCCGGCCGGAAACGTGGATCACATTCGGATCATCAAAACAGCGCACGACATTCAAGATGGCATCGGTTTCGCGGATGTGTGCGAGAAACTGATTACCTAAACCTTCGCCTTTACTGGCGCCCGCCACGAGCCCCGCGATATCGACGAACTCGGTCGTCGCCGGCAGGATCTTTTGCGGTTTGACGATGGCGGCAAGAGCAGCGAGGCGTGGGTCGGGGACTTCAACGATTCCGATGTTCGGTTCGATCGTGCAGAACGGATAGTTTTCGGCAGCGATCCCCGCCTTGGTCAGGGCATTGAAGAGGGTGGATTTGCCAACATTGGGCAGGCCGACAATGCCACATCGCAAACTCATAGCAACGTCCTTATTTGGAGAGCAAGAGGGTACCCGCAGCGCCGGCCGCCGAGTATCCAAGGTAACCGCGCGCCACGGCGAAGAGTTCCTGTGTCGTGCCCGTTGGGGCACTCGCAGTAAAGGTGCTGCCGTCCTTGCTGGTGAGAATATTGCCGCCGCTACCCACGACGACGAACTGCGTGCCGTAGGTGACGGCGTTCCAGTTGACCGCGGACAGATTCAGGGAAGTTCCGGCTTGCGATGTGATCGTGGCCGAGTTGCGGCTCCAACTCGAACCATCGGTGCTCGTCACAATCGTGCCTCCCGTGCCCACTGCGACGAATGCGCTGGTTGCCGTAGTTTGACCGGTTGCCAAGGGCAGCAGCGCATAGCTCACCCCGCGCAGGTCGGCGGTAGTCCCGGAATTGATCGGGGTCCAGGTCAGGGCATCAACACTTTGCAGCATGACTCCGCCGGCACCGACCGCTATCCAGCGGCCGCCACTCAGGCTGCTGTAGGCAACGGCGTAGAGGTCGCGGGCCGTATTGCTCACGGCGGGCGTCCAGGTCAATCCGTCACTACTCGTCAGAATCGTACCGCCCGCTCCGACCGCCACTGTGGTGGCAAGCCCGTTGTTCCCGATGCCATATAAATGACTCGTCGTGTTCGAGGCTTGTGCAGTCCACGTCGTCGTGTCTGCGCTGACGAGGATCGTCCCGCCGTCGCCCACCAACTTGTAGCTCCCCAGGAATGTGGCGCTGTTCAATTGGCGGTTTGTGGTCGAGTTGACCGCCGTGTACTTGATTCCGTCAAGGCTGGTGACGAGTGCGCCGCTCAAGCCTGCCGCGACATAGACGCCACCGTAGATCGCGGCCCGCAGTCCCTGGGCGCCACTCAGTGGCGAGGTACTCGACGTCCATTGGGTACCAGCGGCTCTTGGCGTGGCATAGGTCAGGGTCGCCCCTTTGCCCCCCGGTCCGCCATTGACACGGCCATTCACGGTGAAGACGTACTCGGTTCCATTGGCCAGATTGATAATCGTTGCGGGCGACTGGACGCGGATAACGACGCTACCCCCCGCCAGATCGGTCCACCCTTTGCTCATATCGGTCGTCGTCGGGGCGACGCTCTTGGGCGCGTAAAAGAGCCAGTATTCAACCGCCGGTTCGGCTGCCCAGGTGATGATCGCGCTCGTTTCGCCCGCTTGCACCGTCAAGGCGTTCGGCGGGCCAGGAGGGTCGTTGCTAAGGCACCCGCCGAGCAATGAGGTCGTAAGCCAGATCGTTGTCAGGAATTTCAGGACACGAAGGAACATGGCGGCTTCCGGAAGGGAAATTTGAAACGGGAGAGGAGCAAGGTCGTCAGAATCAGAGTCAGAATCAGAATCAGACGCCAAATCAGACAGATTCCAGCCCCTCATTTTGAGCGGGCTTTGCACTTTTGGGGGCAGTTGGGGGGCTCGGTTCGGTATGTAATTTTTGCGCTGCTCGCTCGGTGGCGCCTGTCACCAACGGTTCCAGGACGTCCAGCGCGCGTTGCAGGGCCGAATCGATGGCGGTTTGCTGGTCAAGGCTCGGTCGCTCTAGCACAAAGTCTTTGACATCTTTCCGCCCGGGATACAGAAGGCGCGGGTGTCCAATACCCAGTCTAAGCCGCCAGTAGGCGTCGGTTCCGAGGGCTGCGGTCGTGTCTTTGAGTCCGTTATGGCCCCCTGAACCACCACCCCATTTCAACCGTGCAACGCCGGGTGCCAGATCGAGCTCATCGTGCGCGATCAAAATGGCCGCAGGATCCAGCCGATAAAAATGAGCAACGGCTGAAATCGCCCGACCGCTCAGATTCATCCACGTCATCGGCTGGAGTAGCCAGACTGGCGCACCCGCAACCGTCGCCCGAGCCATCCGGGCCGAGAAGCGCGACTCGGTCCGCAGAACGACCTTGGCGTTCGCAGCGATCCGGTCAACGAACCAAAAGCCAGCGTTATGACGGTCGGCCTCGTGTTCGGCGCCTGGGTTACCAAGCCCAACGATCAGTTGAATTGCCGACATCGCTGTTTCGGGCGGAGCGGATAGGGATCGAGGACCCGAAGGCTCGCCCCTAAGACCAGCCCGCCCCTGCAGTCACGCTACCGGGTGCGCGGCTGACGGTTACTTTTTGCCCTTGCCTTTGCCTTTTGCGGGTGCGGCCGCCGCGGCAACGACAATCTCTTCGACCGGTGGCGGGATCGTGACCGTGAGCACCGATGGATTCTCGTTGCGGCGCAACACGGGCTTGACGCCTTCAGGGAATTTCAGGTCCTTGACGTGCAGGGTCGCGGTTGAATCCAGCGCGGCCAGGTCGACCTCGATGAATTCCGGCAAGTAGGCCGGAAGACAAGCGATGTCGACTTCATTGGTCACGTGGGACAGGATGGCCGCCTGGGCCTTGACGATCGGCGCGATGTCAGCATTGACGAAGTGGAGCGGCACTTTCATGTGGATCACGGTATCGGCTTCGACCCGCTGGAAGTCGATATGCAGCACTTGCTGCTTGTAGGGGTGCCACTGCACATCACGCAATAGAACCCGTTGGCTTGCGCCGTCGATTTCCATGTCGAGAATCGAGGCATGGAAGGCCTCCACCCGCAACGCGTGGAAGAGGGGGTTGTGCTCGATTTCAATCTGTACCGGCGACGTTTTGCCACCATACAGAATGCCGGGGACCTTGCCATCGTGGCGCAGGCGGCGGCTCGCACTCGTGCCTTGCGCAGGTCGGGTCGTTGCAACGACTTTCATAGGAATACTCCTGAGTGATACTCCGGACCGCGCGACCACGGACCCGGGGGTTAAGAAACTGAATCGCTGGGCTGGGGTTTATTCGTCCATGAAGAGAGAGGACACCGAATCGGCCCGATTGATACGGAGGATGGTCTCGCCCAGCAAGGCGGCGCAACTGATCACCCGAATTCGCGGGCAAGCCACTCCGTCGGCAGCGAGTGGGATGGAATCGGTCACCACCAGCTCGTCCAGCGTGCTGGAGGCGATCCGCGCGATGGCGCCACCCGACAGCACGGCGTGCGTACAGTAAGCGATCACGCGTTTGGCTCCGTTGGCTTTGAGCGCGTCGGCGGCTTTGGTGAGCGTACCGGCGGTGTCAACCATGTCATCCATGATCAGGCAGGTGCGCCCGTCGACCTCACCAATCAGATGCATGACCTCGGAGACATTGGCTTTGGGCCGGCGCTTGTCGATGATGGCGAGGTCGCACTCGAGCCGTTTGGCGATCGCCCGGGCACGCACTACACCCCCAACGTCCGGGGACACGACAATCGGGTCTTCAAACCGGTGCTGGGCGATGTCCGCGAAAAGCACCGGCGAAGCGTAGATGTTGTCGACCGGAATATCAAAAAACCCCTGAATCTGGTCGGCATGCAGGTCCATGGTCAGGACCCGGTCAACGCCGGCAATCTGCAGCATGTTCGAAACCACCTTGGCACTGATTGCGACCCTTGACGAGCGCACCCGGCGGTCCTGACGGGCATAGCCAAAATAGGGGATCGCCGCGGTGATGCGTCCGGCCGACGCGCGCTTGAGTGCGTCGACCATGATCATCAATTCCATGAGATTGTCATTGGTCGGGGCGCAGGTGCTCTGCAGCACGAACACGTCCTTGCCGCGGACATTCTCGAGAATCTCGACCATGACTTCACCGTCCGAGAACTTACCCACCCGAGCCTTGCCCAATGGGAGACCCATGTGCGCAGCGACGCCCGCCGCGAGCAAAGGGATCGCGTTGCCGGTGAAGATCATCAAACCATCGGGTTCGAGCGCTTCGCTGTGGCGGCGGATGTAGGTGGGCGTACTCAAGGGGGCCCGATATGCGGTGAGGGGTTCAGGTGCAGGAGACGATGACAATTAGAGTGGCTGGGGAGGAAGGACTCGAACCCTCGCATGCCGGAATCAAAATCCGGTGCCTTGACCAACTTGGCGACTCCCCAAGCGCTGCAATCAGTGCGCCACCGTCCCGATCATGGGATGCCGTCGCAGGGACTCGCATCGATGAACGTGCCCCACATCAGCCCCCGTGACCGCTTCTGCAATGGACGCTGCGATCGATGATGAATCGGTTGCAGCGAACACGCAGGCTCCAGAACCCGACATCCGGACCGCCGAAGAATCAACTCCGAAGTCGCATGCCACTTCCTGAAGCGCAGACAGTGCTTTCGCCACCGCGATATACCGCTGGAGCACGGACGCCTGGAGATCGTTGTGACCTGGGAGGCGGCGTGGCGCCATCGATTGCTCGCTAGCGAAGCCCGCTAATGTGAGCGGTTTCGTGTTTCGTGTCAAATTTGGGTCCGCAAAAACGACAGCTGTCGGCACCTGAATGGGCGGTTCGATGACGACGTAATGACGCTCGGGTAGGTCGATCGAGTGCAGCTCCTCGCCAATTCCGACCGCATAGGCGTTCTGGCCGCGAACGAAGACGGGCACGTCTGCGCCCAATTGGGCCGCAAGACCAGCAAGGCGGTCGACCGGCCAGTGCAATCTCCAGAGCTGATTGAGCGCGAGTAGTGTGGTGGCGGCATCCGAACTACCACCGCCAAGGCCTCCACCAACAGGTATTCGCTTTTGCACCCGGATTGTGACCCCGAAGTCGGGGTCATCGGTGGCGCCGGCAGTCGTTCTGAGCAATTTCGCGGCGCGCACCGCCAGATCTTGTTCGATCGGCCAGTCGCCCGAGGATGCCACGATCCGGCCATCGTCGCGCGGCTCAAAATCCAGCCAGTCGAATAGGTTGATGAGCTGAAAAACGGTCTCAAGCAGATGGTAGCCATCGCTACGTCGCCCGGTGACATGCAGGAATAGATTTAGTTTGGCAGGCGCTGGGCACTGCAGGAGGGGTTCAAACTGGGCGCGAGTCATCGTGTCATCGTGTCATCTTGTCGTGGCTTCGGGCGCTCAGGGGTCTAAGAGCAGTCGCACCCGAATCCGGCGCTCGGGCATCAGGGCTGGGCTTGAGTTCAAATCGGCCGGCCATTCAAGGGCCCATCGCCGCGGCGGGTCGATCCGAATCCGCCACTCGGAGTCGATCGCGGATCGGGGCGTTCCGTCCTCTGCCCGCTCCGTCACCAGGGCGAATTCGCCATCGAGCCAACGCTCCATTTGCGTGACCGGGAGCCGCCAACCCAGCGCGCGCGTCATGAGTTCATTTGCATCCTCGGCCAATTCGATCTGGCCATCGGCGCGCGTTAAACGGGCGCCCTCGGCGCTCATGTCCAGTCGGGCCAACACCTGACCCAACGGCCCGAGCAAATCAAGCCGGCGTCTCGTCGCATAGCGCTCGAGGGTGAAACGACCACTGGCTGGGGCAAGGTCTGGCGAGCCCTCGATAGCAAATCGTCCGGACCACACGCGGTCGGTGGGGCCCGCTTCAAGGGTGTTTGAAGCCGGACCCAGGCGGGCGTTTGAGCCTGGGAGTGTGCTGCAGGCTGATAGGGCAGTCAGCCAGACCACCAAAACGGCCCGGGCGCCGATCTTCAGAGCGAAGCACCCAGGCGGTCGCGCGTCTCGCGCAGAAGTGTGTTGCTTGGGTCGCGCCCGATGGCTTGATTCCAAATGGTGATGGCATCGGACCTGCGGCCCATTCGCCAGAGGACTTCGCCCAGATGGGCGCCAATTTCCGGGTCGGTCTTGATTGCCCACGCGCGCTGGAGCCAATTAAGGGCTTCCTCTGTCTTACCCTGCCGGTAGGCGACCCAGCCCATGGAGTCCAGTATTTGGGGGTCTTCCGGTGCCAGTTGCACCGCCCGCTCAATCAGAGTCCGGGCTTCGTCGAGCCGGACATTGCGGTCCGCGAAGGTGTAGCCGAGCGCGTTGTAGGCGTGGGCATGGTTCGGGCGCAGCACGATGAGGCGCCGCAAGTCACTTTCCATGCGATCAAGTCGGCCCAGGCGTTCGCCGAGCATGGCGCGGTCGTACAGGAGTTGGGGCTCGTCGGGCTGGGCGGCGAGGCCTGCGTCGACGACGTCGAAGGCCTCGGCGGATCGACCGTCTTCGCGCAGTAGTTCGGCGCGCGCCTGGACCACCCGGGTTCGGTCGCGCGGCGTTCTGGGTTCGGCGCCTGAGAGAAGGGCACGGCCGTCATCGGCGCGTTTGAGTCGGCCCAGCAAAATGGCCCGGTGCACCAACGCCTCAACTTGCTCGTCGCCTTCGCTGACCTGTTCGAGCCAACGCAAGGATTGTTCGGGCTGGCCCTGGTCTTCGGCCATGCGGGCCAGAAACATCCAGCCGGCGTTGCGTTCCGGGCCTGGTTCGCCGGGAAGCTCGACCCAGCGACTCATCAACTGTACCGCCTCGGCGGGGCGTTTGAGCTCCGCTGCCAGATGGGCCGCTGCAAACAGCGTCGAGGGGTCGTCGGGCTCATCCGCCAGGGTGCGGTTGAGCTGGGCGAGTGCTTCATCGAGGCGGCCATCAATGGCATAGAGCCTGGCCAGCGCGAAACGCGCTCTTGGTGCCTTTGGTTGTGCGTCCACAAAAGTACGTAGCAGTGCGATGGCTTCCAGGCGACCCGCCGTATCGACCGTAAGCACGGTGGCAGCGGTGAGTGCGACCTCTTCGGAGCCAGGTCGCAATGCGGCGGCGCTGCGGATTTCGGCGGCGGCCCGGCCCTGATTACCCGCCGCGTGGGCGAGCGTTGCGCGGGCGATCCGCGCAGCCGCTTGATCGAGGTCCAACACACTGACCCGATCGAGCAAGGCCAGGGCAGCCGAGCGGTCCGGTGCCCGCAGAAGGTTTCGGGTCAGGGGTCCGTAGCGTTCGCTCAGTTGCTCCTTCTTGCGGGCAGCCGCGAGCTGGCGCGTGATCAGGGGCTCGGCACGTTCGAGTTGGCCATTACTGAGCCACAGGGTTTCGAGCGCCATTGCCGGCATCGTGGCCTCGGGTTCAAGTTCTAGCCAGAACTCGGCGGCTTCGATCGCGCGCCCCCCAGATCGGTCGGTGAGGGCTAATTCGGTCGCCCGTTGCGCTGCCTTGGGATCTCGGGTTTCGCGCGCCAAGGCCAACCAGGTCGCCGCCGCAGTGCCAATTTGACCCCGTTGTGCGGCGATCTCAGCGGCCAGAATCTGAAATACGCGCTGTGCCGACAGGGCATCGTTGGAACGGGCCGGCACAGTCCGAGCGCGGCTTGGTCGTGGTTTGCTGGCGGCTTCCGTGTCGGCCACGAGACGCGTGTCACGGTCCAGCTGGCTCGCGGCGATGCCGTGCGGCATCCAGCCGAACATGAGAGTGGCCATCAACATGGGTAGGTGCCAGTGTTGTCGCCAGCGTTGTTGCCAGTGTTGGCTTATCCGGTGCATCCGTTTGGGAAAATGGGCGCAAGTCATCGTGGAATGGTAGGGTACACCGTTGAGTTGTCGCAATGCCTGAGCTTCCTGAGGTTGAAACCGTTCGTCGTGGTTTGGCACCACACATGACGTCTCGCGTTGTTCGAGAAGTGTGTGTGCGGGTGCCGGCATTGCGCTGGCCGATTCCGGCGGATTTATCAGAGTGTATCCGGGGCGAGCGGGTGCATCAGGTTCGGCGGCGAGGCAAATACCTCCTGTTCGAATTTTCATCCGGATGGATGGTGATCCATCTCGGGATGTCGGGGAGTTTGCGCTGGGTTGACGCTCAAATTCCCGTGCGTAAGCACGACCATCTAGACCTCGTTTTCGATCACGGTCTTTTGCGCTTGCACGATCCAAGGCGGTTCGGCGCCGTGCTTTGGCATGACCGCATTGCAGGGCCTGTGGAGGCGCATCCGCTCCTGGCGAGGTTGGGGCTGGAGCCACTCAGCACGCCGGCCGAACAGATCGGGCAGCGCCTCTATGCTGGGACGCGCGACCGCCGTAGTTCGATCAAGGCGGTCCTGCTGGCGGGGGACCTGGTCGTGGGCGCCGGCAATATCTACGCCTGTGAAAGTCTTTATCGGGCGCAGATTCATCCGGCGACGCGGGGCGGGCGTATTAGTCTGTCGCGCTGTCAAAGGCTGGCGGTGGCTGTGCGCGATACCTTGTCGGATGCACTGGCCCGCGGTGGCACCACCCTTAAAGATTTTGTCGGTAGCGACGGCGCGAGCGGCTATTTTCAGATCGATGCCTTGGTCTACGGCCGCGAAGGGCAGGCTTGCCGGCGCTGCGCAGGGACGATCCGGCGCGTTGTTCAGCAGCAGCGCGCCAGTTTTTATTGCCCGGGTTGTCAGCACTGATGCCGCACTCGAGTTCCGCGAGCCTTGTCCCGGCGTTCGATCGCGGAGGGTTCGCCGACCGCGTTATCCATTGGCAGTTGCACAGTGGTCGCCACTCTCTGCCGTGGCAGGCAACTCAAGACGCGTATCGGATTTGGCTCTCGGAGATCATGTTGCAGCAGACCCAAGTGGCCGCGGTGCTCAGCTATTACTCACGTTTTCTCGAGCGTTTTCCGACATTGTCGGTGTTGGCTGCGGCGACGCTCGATGAGGTCATGCCGTTTTGGGCGGGCCTTGGTTACTACAGTCGAGCGCGAAACCTTTGGGCCTGTGCACGCGAAATTCAGGTGCGTTACGGGGGGCAGTTCCCATCAGACCCGGCTTTGTTGGAGGCGCTGCCGGGGATTGGGCGCTCGACCGCAGGTGCAATTGCGGCGTTGGCCTTCGGGCGGCGGGCGGCAATCCTCGATGGCAATGTGCGCCGAGTCTTGAGTCGGGTGTTTGGCATCGAGGGGGACCTGACCCAGGGAACGGTTTTGCGTGAAGCTTGGTCGCTGGCGGAGGACCTGTTGCCGCGGGGCGACGGGATCGGTCCCTACACGCAAGGTTTGATGGATCTGGGCGCGACCGTCTGTACTCGCGCTCGACCCCGCTGTGAGGCCTGCCCCCTGGCCAGTGACTGTATTGCCCGGATCGAGGATCGGATCCGAGATTTGCCGCAGGCGCGCCGACGCGCGGCTCGGCCAACACGTGAACAACGCTGGCTGGTTTTGCGGCAGGCGTCATCCATCTGGCTTGAACGTCGTCCGGAGCGCGGCATCTGGGGCGGGCTTTGGTCGTTGCCCGAACTCGAACTCTGCGCCGATGTGATGCAGTCCATCCGCCATCGGGGGCTCAATCCAAAGGGCCTTCAGGATTTGCCGGTCATCGAACACGGGTTCACCCATTTTGTGTTGCGGGCCTATCCGATTGAGGTGGAGGTGCAAGGCGGCTCGCCGGACTATGCAGTCCAAACGGCGCCCCCCCATGGCCAGTGGCTGGACTTGGACGAAGCCACTTCGAAGGCTTTGCCTAAACCTGTGGCTGACCTTCTGCGGACACTCTGCAAGTAATCAGGCAGCCCCGCGAATGGCCAGGGACCTGTGGCGAATCAGGACCTGGTCCTGACGCCGAAAACGTTTGGCGATTTCTTCGACCAGATAAACCGAGCGATGTTGCCCGCCGGTACACCCGATGGCTACGGTGAGATAGCTCCGGTGCTCGCGCAGGTAATGGGGCAGCCACCGGTGCAGGTAGCCGTTGATGTCATCGATCATGGCCAACACGGCGGGCTCTGCATGCAGGTACTCGGCCACTGTGGGGTCGAGTCCGGTCTGATGTTTGAGCTCGGGCACGTAGTGCGGATTGGGCAGGCAGCGGGCGTCGAAGACCAGATCGGCATCGAGCGGAATGCCATGCTTAAAACCAAAAGACACGAAAGAAAGCGTCAGCAGCCGGTGGTCGGCCCCCACCACTTCCCGAATCCATTGGCGTAAGGTATTCGCTGGGAGGTCGCTGGTGTCCAGAACAATCCCCGCCTCATCGATCAGGGACATCAGCTCGCGCTCCTGTTCGATCGACTCGATCAGGGTGGGTTCCACGCCGTTCTGCGCCTGGAGCCGGAAGGCAAGGGGGTGACGCCTGCGGGTTTCCGAAAAACGCTGAACCAGGGTGTCCGTTCTCGCATTCAGAAATATCACCTTGACGTCATGGCCCTGATTGGAAAAAGCCGCGATGTGATCGCGCAGTTCTTCGGGCGAATCGTCCGTGCGCACGTCGATCGCTACCGCAACCCGGTTGATCCCCCGAGTCGCCATCAAGGGGGGGATTTCGCTCAGAAAACGCCCTGGCAGATTGTCGATACAAAAATAGCCTTCGTCTTCGAGCAAACGAAGCGCGACCGACTTGCCCGAACCAGAAATTCCGGTAATCAGGATCAGTTGGAGTCGCACGGGCGCAGGCTCAATCGTCAAGGGGTTCTCCCGCAATGGCTCGTCGCTGTCGCTCGGCAAATAGTTGGGTCGTTTCGATCCCGCGCAATTGCAGGATGGTATTGCGAACCGCGGCTTCGGTGAGAACCGCGAGGTTGCGACCGGCCGCCACGGGCACGACGACCTTACGGATGGGGACTTCGAGCACCTCCTGTGTTTGGGCTTCGAGGGGCATTCGCTCAAAATCGCCGTCGAGTGCGCCCCGGCGAACCAATTGCATGATCAGCTTGAGCCGCATGCGTCGACGCACTGCGGTCTCCCCGAAAATGGTTCGAATATCAAGCAGACCCAGTCCGCGTACCTCGAGCATGTTGCGCAACAGTTCGGGGCAGCGTCCTTCGATTGCGGCAGGTCCGACCCGCGAGAATTCAACCGCATCGTCCGCCACCAGGCCGTGGCCACGGGAAATCAGCTCCAGTCCGAGTTCGCTTTTGCCCAGTCCCGAATCCCCTGAGATCAGGACGCCCATCCCAAGGACGTCCATGAAGACCCCGTGCATGGTCGTGGTTTTGGCCAGCGCTTTGGCGAGCCAAATGCGCAGCGAATCGATCAGACGAGCGGCGGCCAGTGGCGTGCCATAAAGTGCCATGCCAGCCGCTTTGCAGGAGGCAAGCAGATCGGCCGGCGCTGTCAACTGATCGGCAAGGATGAGCGCAGGTGGGCGCGCAGACACAAGTTCACTGAGCATTGCGACACGACGTCCAGCCGAGCAGTTGAGGTACCACTTCAGCTCGGCCGGCCCGATCACCTGGATTCTGTCGGGATGGATCAGGTTGAGGTGGCCCACGAGATCGGACGCGTCCGACGCGGTGATTTCCCGATCCGAAATTGGGGCCCCATTGAGTTCCGTCAAGAAGAGCGTTTCGAGATTGGCCGCGATGAGCCTCTGAAAGCTGAGCGGCATCATCGAGCCCGGTTCACGCGGCCGGGTGTTGGGGTTCCCAGGCCGATAGAAGGTGGTGGACCTGGATCGGATCGTCGAGCGTCATCAACGATTCCCGGATGGTTGCGTCCGACATCAGTTCGGCCAGCTCGGAGAGCAGCGTCAGGTGCTGTTCGGTTGACTGTTCGGGTACGAGAAGGAAGACGAGCAACCGGACCGGAAGGCCATCGGGTGCGTCGAACGGGATCGGTTCAAGGCAGCGGATCACGCCCGCAGTGGCTTCGCGCAGACCTTTGATCCGACCATGGGGGATCGCAACCCCTTCGCCTAACCCGGTCGAACCGAGTCGCTCGCGAGCAAAGAGGGCATCGAAAACCCGTCCACGCTCCATGCCTTGATGATTCTCAAACATGAGCGCGGCATGCTCAAACAAGCGCTTCTTGCTCGACGCCGGCAGGTTCAGTTGGACATTCGACGGCGACAAAAGCCGGGCGAGTTGGGTCATATCAGGGCCACCTCATTCAAAACAAGAGTAACGCCCTGACCGAGCCCTGTAAACCGAGGTTGTTGCGTCGCAACAAACCCCGGTCGCCGCTTACTCCGAGCCAAGTGCTTCGACAGCATCCTGATGTTTAAGCGCCTCATGTGCAAAGCCAAACCGCTGGGCCTTGTACTTGGCGACCTGACGGTCAAGTTTGTCGATCAGTTCATCGATAGACGCGTAGAGATCGGGGCCCGAACACTCGGCGAACAGGTCGCGCCCCCGAACATGCAAATTGACTTCCGCCTTTTGGACCAGTTTGTCGACCGAAACAATGACGTTGACGTCGATCACCTGATCAAAATGTCGTCGGATTCTTTCGAGCTTGCCGGTGATGTACTGCCGCAGTGCCGGGGTGACGGCGACGTGGTGTCCGCTGATGGCGAGGTTCATGGTAATCCTCCTGCTTGCACGGGGTCAGGCCGGGATGGCTGACCCTCGGATGGCGTCGGCCTGGTGGCGAAATCTGGCTAAATGAGTGTGGCAGAACGGCGGTCGCATCACAACGCCTTGCGCTGGGTGACCGCCGGGATCCGAAGGGATTCGCGGTACTTTGCGACCGTTCGTCGGGCCACAACAATCCCCTGCTCGCCCAGCATTTCGGCGAGCCGGCTATCGGACAACGGTTGCCGGACGTCTTCCGCCGCGACGAGTTGTTTGAGGAGCGCGCGAATTGCGGTACTCGATGCTGCGCCGCCCGTGTCGGTGGCGACATGGCTGCCGAAGAAATACTTGAGTTCGAACGTGCCGGTCGGGGTCAGCATGTACTTTTGCGTGGTGACACGGGAGATGGTGGATTCGTGAAGTCCCAGCACTTCGGCAATCTCCCGCAGGACCAGAGGCCGCATGGCGACCTCGCCATGGGTAAAAAATTCGCGCTGTCGTTCCACAATTGCCTGAGAGACCCGCAGGATGGTGTCGAAGCGCTGATGGATATTCTTGACCAACCAGCGCGCTTCCTGCAACTGCATTGAGAGGTTGCTAGGGCCCTTGTTGCGGCGCAAGATGCGGGAATACAGATCATTGACCCGTAGACGCGGCATCACGTCGGGGTTGAGCGCCGCAGTCCAGCCGGCTTTTGTGCGACGCACGATCACGTCCGGCAGGACGTAGGCCGCCTCTTCGCCATCAAAATCCTGCCCTGGCAGCGGTTGAAGGGTTCGGATCAGGGCCTGCGCGTCGCGCAGCGTCTGTTCGTCTTCCTCATGGTCTTTGAGATTCAGGGCCTTTTTGAGACGCGTCCAATCCCGCGCGGCCAGGAGCGGCAGGTG
>Ga0304730_1001244_pt1 | contig 19734 bp, 23 predicted proteins | sample M_130628_MF_Meta_FD_190474 | JGI IMG/M metagenome (GOLD analysis project Ga0304730, IMG submission 190474) | Freshwater microbial communities from Lake Montjoie, Canada to study carbon cycling - M_130628_MF_MetaG (v2) (version 2) | ecosystem: Environmental > Aquatic > Freshwater > Lake | place...
CCCTTTAATAAAGCGAGCTTGGTCGGGTTTTCTTGCAACTATGCCTTGATAGAAGTCTGCCCTAGCGTCTGAAAACTTTGCAATAAGGTCTTTAGGGTTTGCATCATTAATTGCTGCCATAGTTTTAGGCCCGATAACTCCATCAGCCACGCATCCGATTGCCTGTTGTAGCGTCTTAACGCTTCTGCCTGTACCTGCATTAACGGCAAAATCGAATACCACATAATCTAAGCCTTTCGGTAGGACTTCACAATAACTAGAATTCCAATACTTTAGTTTATACATTGAGCCGACTTTTTCGGGGGTTAAGGCTCGCATATCAGCTTCGGATACAGGATGCCCTACAAATTCTTCCCAAACACGCTTAGTAACGCCTAGATTGGTCATACCGCCTGAGTCAAGGGCATCGTTAACAAAACCGCCCTCGTGCTTTAGGATGCGTTTTAAAGCTTTTTCAAACTCACCTGTCATTTCTTAGCTTTCATCTCAATAATCTTCTCAGCCGTTCTACCACCAAAATAGGCTAGAAATACGATTTGTCCCCATTGACCGAGCAACTGCACATAGTTCTGATTAGCGTCATACCCAAAGGCTGACATCATCGCAAATAGGAAATAAGCACCAAAAATAGCGATTAGAGCCATTGGGCGAATGTTTTTGGATAACCAAGAGTCGCTAGACATATCGGCTTCCCAACGCTTTGTAACCTCTTGGGCTTCGGCTATGTCGGCTTGCATCTTAGCCAGTTCGCCTTCTTGTTGGAGTTTTACCAATTCTAGCTGTGCTTTGGCTTTAGCTTCGGGGTCAGGCAGTAATTTATCTATTAGCTTAGTGCCAATATCAAACAGAGCGGTCAAAGGTATCATTTATAACCCCATACTAAAAAATAAGCTATTACGCCAGCTATTGCAAAACACCAAAACTGTGCATTTCTAGCCTTGTTTAAATCTTTGTTAAATTCTTTCTGAAACTCTTTTTCTTGCTTCTCTAACTTAGCTTTTAGGGCTTCGACTTCTGCCCATCGTTTGCCATACTTTTTTAGAAAATCTGCCCTAATCTGTGCTTCTTCTCGTCTAACCCGTTCTTCGTGTTCCCATTGAATTAATACCCGTTTTAGGAATAACTCTTTGCGGACTTCGTTTTCTCGTAACTCTCTGCGTCTATCTATATTCCTTTGTACTGCAACATCAGATGCTTCTTTTTGTACATTCTCAATACTTTTAGACAGTTCTTTAGCCGATTGACGGCTTGTATCAAGGTTACTGGTTAGGGTTTTAATCCCTTCGTGAAGTTCCATAATTTCATTTTGGCAAAGACCACCCATGAGTTGTTAGGTAGGCATAGCCTAAACCAGCTACAAAGACATAAAACAATGTTCGTATAGAGAACCAACCAAACTGGGTTACTTTCTCGTTTAACCACTCTTTAATGGCTTCTTTGACGATTTCTTTTTCAATCTCGTTAGCCATTTTTTTTCCTGACAATAGGAGTTTTCTTGACGGCAGGTTTTCTTTTAACCGCAGGTTTTTTGGGCGTGGCTTTAACTTCACCTTGCCAATCATTGAGAATAGTAAGCCAATGCACCTTTTTGGTGTAGCCCATTTTATCGAATACCCAGTCAATGATAAACATTAGAATGTACCCCCGTTAATGGTGTAAGTACCTGCTTGTAAGAAGTTATAAGTCGCTGCGTCTTGTAAGCCTACAGGGTCGGTTACCGAAATAATGCGGTTATTAGCCATGTTAAGATTACCTGTTGCTGGGGTTTGTCCGTCAGCCGATAATGAGCCAGTAAGGGCAGATGCCACATCATTCATGGTGGTATTTGCCCAACTAGCGGTAATAGTTGTACCTGCAACTACTGGATTACCAGCAGGTAGGTTATATACTCCTGACCCGTTTCTACTCATTTTTGCTTCCTTTTTTCAATTGTTCAGCCATTTTACTAGGCGAATAATTAATGGATTCTTTAACTTGTTTTTTCATTTGACGCTGTTTTATCTTCTCAAAACTGTATTCAGTAGCAGGGCCAATAACAGGAATTTTACCTAACAAGCCCGAACCAACTCGGTCTAAAGCACGAACAACAGCACTAGCTGTATTACTGTAATTGGCTGCACCTTTTAATGGAGCATTAACTAAAATTGCTGTTTCCATCAAATCACGAATTTCTTGTGCGCCTTTTTTGCCAAACAAATAATCTAATTTATTGTCTTGGTCTAAACCTCTAACAGCCGACTTAAATTTAGCAGGGCTAACTACAGGATTACCATACATATCGGTATCAATAGAGCGTGTAACTTGGTCTTTAAGATATTCAATGGTTTGACCTTGTAGTTCTTTAAACGCTTGTTGTCCTTCAGGGCCAGAGCGTTTTAGTGCAAAACCTAGGTTTTTAACATCGTCTAGCGAGCCATTAATAATGGATTTTTGGAATACATCTTCAAACGCTACCAATCGGTCAGTCGTATTGCCTTTGGTGCTTAACAAACGGTCAATTGCCCCAATGTTTTCAAAGCGTTTTGCGTAATCTTGGCGTAATCTACGGGCTTGTTGGTATAAATCACCGCCCTTTCCTTCTGTAACTGTATTAATAATGTTACGCATATCACGACCAAATTCTGCATCAGGAGTTCCTGGTTGATACATTTTGTTGATAAGTGCGTAAATATCTTCTATAGCATTAATAGATATTTGACCTGTGCCTTTAAGGTCGTTTTTGCTTAATTGCTCGTTGACAACATCTAAAACAGGCGCAATTTTTGAACGAGTTGTTGGTGTTTGTTCTTCAATAAATGCTCGTAATGGTGCATATGCCACAGGTTGTTCGGTTTCACCAGCTTCTCTTGCCAACTTGTAAGTTTCATTAATTTTGGCTTTAGCTTTTTTAGCATCCTTATTTAATGCTTCTACAATTACACGCCCTGTTGGTTCTAAACCAAAGGTTTGTTTGCCTGTAGCATCCACATAAGCATCAAAGTTTTGCAAAATAGCGTCATTGCGGTCAGCTTGGGCTTTAATTAATGGTTTGCCTACTGTTTCAGGGTAATTCTTAGCTGTTTCAATCTCAAATTGTTGTTGAGCCAAATCACGGGTTGCTTGACCTTTACTTAAAGGTACAGGCACACGCAACTGTTGAGCCATTTGAGTACGAGTAATTTCTTCAGGCGTAACCGCAGAACCAACACCTGCCATAGTTGGTTGTTGTTTTCTAAGCATTTCAGGCATCGTGCGTACTGTTTGAACAGTTTCACGAACTTGCGGTTGAGCAGCTTGAGCCATGCGAGCATAGCTAGGAATCATGCCTGTAGTAGGAATAATTGGGGGCAATTTAGCAGCTTCAGCTACTTGGCTTACATCTTGCAAAAACTCTTGAGCTACAGGGCTTGTAGGCGTGTAAGTCATTCTGCGAGCTAAATCGCTTTGGGCTTGCTGCCCTATTTGTGTACCTTGTGTTGTGCCAAATTGAGGGCTTGTAGCTGATTTATAAGCACCATAAACAGAACTTACAGGGCCTGCAACCGCAGCAGAACCAACAGTCAATGGCACTTCGTAAAGGGCTTTTACCCTATCCATCATTGTGCGTTTTGGTTCTTCTGCTACAGGTGGATTTGCTACCTGACCAACAACAGTAGGCACATCACCACTAATGATGTTGCCACGCTTATCCGACTTATAAGCATCAAAACGAGCCAATAAATCTTCCTGCGTTACATTGTTGGGCACATTTCTAACAATCGTACCATCGGGCATCCGCACATCCATGCTTATTTCCTTTGTGGCAAAGCGTTAAAATCTACAACACCGCCTGACTGTGCTGGTTGTGGGGAAGAACTAAGTCCTACATTTCCGTACCAATTTTCGCTACCATATTTTTGGTTTAGAGAATTAACTTTTCTATCCAAAGTTTCTCTTGTGTTTTTAATCCAATCGTTCAATGCTTTTTCATTGCCGTAGCCGGGGAATGTACTCTTAGCATTTTCAATATCTTTATCGGATGCAGGGCCGGGTGGCAAGTTGTTAAGAATCTGCATAACAGAAGAAGCATTAATCTTAGTTTGTGCTGCTACCGCAGGGCTTCCTGCTTGTTGTACAAGATAATTAATTGGGCCTGAACCCGTTACGCTACCAAATACTGATGCTGCTTTCTTAACATCTTCAGGGGTAATTTGTTTTAAGCCTTGTCTTACTTGGTCAGCAGTAAAGGCAATTTCTCTGTCTTTTGCTACTTCAGACTTGCCAATAAAGATTCCGTTTGGCGTAATCCAATCGCCTTTCTTGTTATATCCACCATCTTCACCGCCTGCACCAGCTTCAGGCTTAAATGGGGCTTGATAAATAACCTTGCCTTTTTCATCTACCAAAGCACCACCAGGTGCAACAACCACAGGCTTTCTACCTTCAGGGTAAGCTTGTTGCATTAAGGCAGGTAACATCTCACGACCTGTACCTAAACGATTTTGCATAATTACATCAACAGCTTGTCTAAAATCAGGTTGTCCTTGCATTGTGGCAGTTGGCATTGGCACATTTGCTCCACCCATGCCTACACCTTGACCGTATGGCCCTGCCATTTCAGTCACGGTTTCTTGACCACGCAAAGCTTTTGCTAAACGCTCAGATTCAGCTTTCTTTTCTTCGCCTAATTTTTTGTATTCATCAGCAATCTGTTTTTCAGTTTTTTCTTGCAAGCGTGTACCTGCAAATAATTGAGCTAAAGGCGCTGCGTATTGGAAAAAGCTAGGCGCTACATAACGACCGCTTACCATCTGTCCTTGTGGCTGATTCATGCCCTGTTGCATTAACAAGTTAGCCATTTGTTGCTGGCGATTTAATTGCTGTTGTTGTGCAAACAACTCAGGTGGTATAGCACCAATTCCTGTATTTGTAGGTAAAAATCCGTTAGACATAACTATTCTCCGTAATTTCCCCAGCCACCAGTACCCATGTTGTAATTGCTAAATGGGTTAGATGTGCTGCTACCTAGTTGAGAAACTTGGTTTTGCAAATAAGGCGATGCTTGTGAATTAAATGCCATGTTAAATCTTGCGCCTAAATTAGAACTTCCCTGAGATTTATCACCCTTACGCAACATCATAGCCATAACTAATGGATTCATACCACCGCCTTGCTGACCAATTTGACCAGCTTGTTGAGTTAAACCTTGACCTTGTTGCATTGCCATATTTTGCATAGCTTGTTGATTTGCAATATTTTGAAACATGGGCGGTACACCCGATACATTTTGTTGGCGGGTTAAGTCTTGCATAGGCATATAACTTGGCATCATGGTAATAGTCCGTAATCTACGACTTTATAGCCGTCATCGAGGGTCTTAACTGCATATGGGAATACTTGCTCTACTTCTTGTGCCATTACACCAACATGGATACCCTCACCTGCTAATGGGTGTAATTTAACCTCATCTACATATTCAAAGCTATAAAGTGTCAAGCCATTAGCCATTACGCCTACAGGTTTAATGTTTTCTTTAAGTCTTACATCCGAAAACGCCATAATTCCAGCACCACCTAAACCAAATAAACCTGAATTTAAATTGGCTTGGGCGGCTTGTCTAGCATTAAAGTCACCCATTTGGGCGTTGTAACCCATTTGTGCAGCACCCAATATGTCAGGGCCAGCCGTAACTGCTTGTTGGGCAGGATTTACAAACGATGGGCCTTGTACTTGTGCGCCACTACGAACCGCATTGAGGGTATTAAGTGGCTCGTTACGCTGATAAGCCAATTCACCAAAGCCTTGTTGACGGGCTTGGTTAGCAAGGTTAGCGCCTGTAAGCTGGTTAGCAAATTGTTGCTGTGCAATCGCATTATTTGCTTGTTGTTGAGAAACTTGATTTTGATACATTTGCTGAATCTGTTGGTTGTTGTAACCTAAACCAGCCATACGATTAGCAAAGTCTTGTTGTTGGGCTTGATTGGTAAAGCCAAGATTAGCCAACTGTGCTTGATTTTGCCCCAACATAGCTTGATTACCAAATTGACCAGCAGCCAATTCTTGACCAAATAGGTTTTGTTGGATACCTTGAGCTTGCAGTTGAGCTTGTGTTCTAGCATCATTTTGTTGCATTGCAAGGTCAGCTTTGGCACGAGTGTATGCTTCCGAACCAAGTGGAATACCTTGGGCTGCTAATTGAGCATCTAAACGCTGTTCTTGACGCTGTAATTGTGGGTCTAAGCGTGACATTAATAAATTGCTTGCCCTATCCCAGCCTTGCATGCCTACATTTTGACCTAGTGAGGTTTGCAGATTAGGCGATTGTCCTGCCCGTAATTGAGCTTCTGCGCTACCGATTTGTCCTAATTGTGGCCCACCGCTAATTTGTTGTAATTGAGCAGGGTTTAAATTGGATTGTAGGCTTGGCAAACCACCTGTACTAAACGGGTTAGCCATCATGTTTTGAACATAATTCAAGCCAGTTTGCGATAACTGCCCTAAACCTTTGCTTGCGGCTACATCGTAGTTATAAAGTGCTTGTTGGTCAGGGCTAAATTCTTGCGTAGCAGTCCACATTGGATTGCCATACTTGTCCTCGCCTGACATTTTATATGTCAAGCTACCATAAGGGGTATATTGATTTACTCGGTTAGCCGCAATATTGGCTCTAGCCGCTTCTAAATTACCAGCTGCTGTTTCTTGTGCAGCCCCCCTGTAATCAGGGGCGGCAGGTGCGCTTGGCGCAGGCCCTAATCCTAAAAATCCACCACCACCCATACTATTCTCCCTTGTTGAGAGGGCATCGGATGTTAAGAAACCGACACTCCTCTTTTCTCATTGCCATAATTACCAAATCACCACTCATGTGGGCATCAGGTATATCGGCTACCACTTTAAAACCAAGGTGTCGGTTTAATCGTAAGGCTTCATCATTATCCTTACAGATTTGCCCTAGTATAACGCTAACTCCTAGTTTATTAAAGGGGTAATCAAATACCGCCCACAAAAAATCACGACTTGCCCAATTCTCACCAATGCTACCAATATGAATCTCACACGCCTTTGGCATAAAGTTAGTATATCCTGCTACTGCCACTAAATTACCGTCTTTTAACTGCCCAATACATTGGGTGGTTTCTGGTAGGGGAAAGTTAAGTATTCGAACCAACCATTCCCCCAAATATCGCTGGTTTTCTGTAGTAACAGTCCTCACAGTACCCCGCCACGCTCCATTACATAATCCGTACTAGCCCAATGGAAATCAACCCCTTGGGATGCTACAGAGATATTGACTGAACCTGCATATCCAATGCCTGTTACGCCTTGCCATACCTTTGATACGGTTAAGCCTGCGCCCCATGAGGCATCATCCCATTTACTTGTATCCCAAATACCGACTTTAGCTAGGCTTGGGTTAAAAGTTATCTCGTTAGACAGGTTTACGGTGTCAAAATCGGTGCTGATACCGCATAAAACATTCGGTACGGTGTTATCGGTCTGTAGGATAGGTCTAACCATCGTAAAGCGTTTTAACTGCCCACGACTGTCAAAATAACTGTACGCTTGTTGGGCGTTGGCTACGATATTGTTGCCAGCATCGGAAAATCCGTCATAAAACTTGCCAACAAAACCAGCAGAACCAAAAAACATTCCTTCTGCGCCTGAAACTTCCCAGCAATTAGCAGGAATATTGGTAAATCTGCCCCAAGACTTCGTAATGGTGTGCATTACAAACTGTTCCGTACCACCTGTGACTGGAATATTAAGAATCAGCATATTAAACGGGGCAAAATAGTTGATTTGCCAGCCAAATTGGTTGTAATACAAGCCTGCTGCTTGGCTAACAGCATAGAAAATCTTGTCAGTTAGGTTGACACGGGGGTCTAAACGGCTTGATTGCAAAGATGCCGACATTGGCACTAAGCCGTCTTGGGTTAAAAGCAACAAATCGCCAGCGTATTTGAAGAAACAGCGTCTTGCAAAGGTTTGACCCATCTGCCATACACCCACTAAAGACCACGCATTAGGGTCTGAAGGGTCTGTCCCCTTATAAACAATGACTTCACCCATTGAAGTAACAAACGAACCTAAATCATCGACTCCGTAACCAGCGTCTAGTGTCCATGTACCCATTGCTTGCAAGAACCCACCTGAACGGGCAATTGAACCTAATGGAAATTGAGTAGCTGTACCACTTAAAGCATTAACAGGTAAATACCAAAAATTTAAACTGTTTTTTTCAACAAAATAAATGCGCTCTTGTAGGCTGTTGACATTAGCAAACACATTGCTATTGACCCCTGCTATACCTAGTACGGTATAAACGGGTGTGCCTGTAGCGGGGCTAGTGGTTGAACTAGCCATTGTGTAGGTAAATGTCGTAGCCCCTGTTACCGTAATCCTAAAAGTACCGTTATAAGGCGTTTCTGTAGCCCCTGAAATGACCACACGATTGTCTGTAACTAGCCCATGTGCGCTAGAAGTCGTTACTGTAGCGGTTGTTCCTGCGCTTGTAATGCTAGAAATGGTCTGTGCGGTAGCGGTTGTGGCTAATTTGTACCATCTTGTACCGTCATAAACCATAGCGGCATCTACGCCATTGACCATAACTAAAAAGTTACCGCCAGCGTTAGAAAAGTTAATGTGTTGCCATTGGCTATTTGATAACCCTGAATATACTAAGGTAGCAGGGTTTGTAGTGACATCGTAGATTTTGCCATCAGCAATTCCAAATAGCTTTTGGTTGCTTACATTTGGGGCGGCATAATTCATTAAGGTCTGAATTTCATTAAGCAGACCGATTGTGTAAGTTCCTACGACTGTAGCGTTATTGGCAGGTACATTTGCCATAACATAGGTAAATGTCGTTGAATTAACTACCGTAATCATGTAAATACCGTTGTAATCACTAGGAGTACAGCCTGTGATACTGATGTATCTACCTGAAGTTAAATTATGTGCGGTGGCTGTGGTTGCTGTAGCAGTTGTACCTGAACGGGTAATGGTGCTAATCGTAACTACGCCTGTAGAAGTTGTTAAAAGGCTATAACGAGAATATCCCCTACGCATAGTGACATCGGTAGGGGTAGGGAAAAAGTTAGTTAGCTGTACGGCATCTAACGGGTTCATTTCGGCAAGCGAATCCCTTGCGTTCCACCCACCAATGGGGGAAGCCAAAGAAGCCGTCATTGCCCTTCTTTGTTGAGCGACTGCCATGATTAAGTCCCGTACCCAGTATCAGGTATGTTAGCGTAACCAATAAGCACTTTGGTTGGGTATGGTGCAAACGACAGGTTAGCAGAGCCTTTATCGTTGGCTTTAGCGACATTCAGATAGCGGAAATAGTCTTGTTGCAATGCAGTAGTATCAAATCCCTTGATTTGGAAATACTTAAGTTTTGTACCTAAAACCAAGACTGTATCGTCAAATATTGTCGTATCGGTATCTACAGTAAAGCTGTTTTTAACTGCATCAGCAGCACTTCTAGCCCAACCTTTTGAGCGGTATTCAAAACCTAAATACTCTTGTGTGTTATATGGCGGCCAAATTTGGAACTTATCGCCTAGAATACGCCACCTAATGCGTGGGCCTGTCGAGATATAACCCGACTTAAGCCATTGCCATTGTTGGGCATCTTCAGGGCCAAGCATCTGCCAATGCTTTGTTTTATCCCAATGCGTGTTGTCCGTAATGGTTTCAAAGTCATTGGGTAATGGGTACTTAGTCTGCGAAAAGGTAAAAGTCACGCTAGTATATGTGCCACTAGCAAACTGGCTCATTACGATGGTGGATAAGCCTGTGCCTGAGTTGTAAGTTACGCTTGACACATAGGTATCTTGGTTAATGCCTGTGCCTGTAATCGTAAAGTTACTTGTTAGGGCTGTTGCGTCACCTGTAACAATAATGTTATAACTGGCGTTGCTAACTGTACTGCCTGTAAAGGTTTGTGCATCGGTATAAAACCGATACTCCAACTGTAGAGCTTGCCAATCATATTCTTTTACCAAGTCATAGCCTTGACGATTCATTAGGGCTAGAACCTGTTGAACATCCTGATTAGTATTACCCGCCACATAGGTAGGAATAGCAAGGTTTAGCTCGCTAGTGGTCTGCTGAACAAGTTGGAGCATCGTTGATGACATATTAGACTTTCTCTACGACCTTTGGTTTACGAGTTTTTTTCTCACCAACTGCCGCAAGTACAGCCGCCATTTGTTCTTGCATTAGGGCGAGCTTCGCATCAGTTTCAGCCTTCATTTTAGCAGTTTCCTCGTCTTTTTTGGCAAGTTCTTGCTTTAACTTATTAATTTCTTCATCCCGTTTACTAGCGTCTGCGGTTTCGGTAGCAAGGTTTAAATAGCTTTTAGCCTTGTCCCTAAATGTATGTGGTTGCATACCCGCAATCATTCCAATACGCTGTAACTGGTAATCTGAAGCATTAGCAATAGATTCGACTGTATAAAATTTGATACCTTTTAACTCTTGGGCTTGGGATTGACTGATTAAAGTCCATTGTTCTAAAGGTGTGCCCATCATATCGCTACTAGAGTCTTGACTAGCTTGATATTGAAGCCATTGCTTTGGAAAGCGTTGTGTGTGGCTTTCTCGTGCATAAGTGTCAATTTCAGTTAGGTTATCCCCAGCAACCATAATGCGTACAAAGTCAAAGTCTTTAAATATGGGTCTGCCAGCTTCGTTAGATTCATGTTCAAGTTGAACGGCTCGCTTGTAAAACTTAACTGCCAAGCGTGAATCTGCGTCTTGGTTATCGCTATCTATTGCCATGTAATGCTCCTAAGTGGTTAGGGTTAAAATAAAAAAGGGCTACCCCGTTAAGAGTAACCCTTTGTTTTTACTACAAAAGTGTATTAAACACTAGCCTTGCTGAACCAACCATAATCGCCTGATGCCATAGAAGCACCTGCCAAGTATGTTCCTGCACCCAAAGTAACTTGGAATGTAGAAGCGTTAATTACGCAAGTAGCGGTTGATGCCGCAATTGCTACACCAGCTTGTGCAAACACATAACGAAAGCCATCATTTCCAAAAGTTTGTGTTCCCAAGGGAGCAAACGCTGGAATGTCAATAGCAGTAGTGCCTGCTGTGTATGAAAAACTGTCAGGAGTGACATTGTTTAAATCAACTCCTGCAATAGGAAGAACTGAATAAGCCATGATAATTTCCTTTTTTTAGGTTAATTGATTAAGTTGTCAAAAGACCCTGCAACTGTGCGTTGCTTGTAGTCATATTGCCAGCAAATCCATACAATTTTACAATCGCATCTTGGTTAATGGCTTGACGCTCACCACCGATAGGTACGAAATTACGCTCTTTGTGTGGGCGGAAGAAGATGTAATTGGTGTTCAAGAGATACATATAGTTTGTATTTTCTTGTGCTCCAATACCACCACCTAGTACCACATCAGCAGATGTACCGCCACCATAGAATTTAAGGGATGCGAAACCTGCTGCACCACTTTCTTCGGTAGTAATACGCTGAATCGCTTGTAATGCGTTTACAAAGTACTGATACAAATTGTTACCAGCGATGTACAAGTCAGCCTTGTCTGTGCCACGAATCTGCTTAATAGCGGCTTCGGTCATCTTAGCAAGCATTGTTGCTGAAGTTGCACCTGTGGTAATTTGGTTACGCCAAAAAGTAAAGTTGGCACGATTAATACCACCATAAGTACCTGTGGTTGGGGAAACTGCTACTGCGGCAGCCAAACCATCCACATTCTTACCGCCATTACCTGTTCCGTCACCATACAAATCGCCTGAAATGCGGTTCAATAAACGGGCTTCAGAAACTTGCATACGACCATCAATGAGGTCAATGATTGCTTCTTTAGAACTGTTTTGGAGCATTTCTAAACCACTCATGGTTACCGATGCAGCGTACTGAGCAATTTTGAACTGAGCGGCCGAGATTGGGCTATCAGGAGTAATGTTCAATACTTCATATCCGCTATAGGAACTAGCGTTGTTAGTAGTTGTGTCATCATAGAAAATTTCTTCCAAGATTACATTACCACCTGAAAATGGGCGTACATTGCCCTTAGAGTTAAGTCTTTGCAGAATCGCATTGTTCTGCGTTAAGTTATCAGCCAATTCACCGCTACGACTTTGAATGGTGGTAGCGATAATATCGGTGATTGCTGAGTTTGCAAATGCCATGATATATCCTTTATTAAGTTAAGTTAAAGCCTACCGCTCTCTGCATCGGCTAATCCAGCCATTAGTAGAGAACGCCTATCCTTTGCTTCGACTTTCGCTTGTGTTCCGTTAGGAGTAACGGATTTTGGGCTAATTGCCGTTGCTTTAGCTCGTGCTACTTGCTGGGCTTGAGATGCTTGTTTTTTTGCAGAGGACAAGAGTCTTTCTTGTTCAACTGCCCAAACTTCATCGTTCATCCTCACAGCTTTCGTATAAGCCGTTTCAAGGTTTTGGGCCTTACCTAGCTCAAGTAATTGAGCCATTTCTTCCCTCACCAAATCAAAGTGCGGAAACCGCTCTTTGTCACTTCTTACTCGTTCAATTTCATTACTTAAACGAGCTTGTTCTTCTTGCTCAAACCGCCCTTTTATCGTGCTAACCTCTTGATTAACTTGATAAAGTTGTTGCATTAACTGTTGAGTATATGCGTCAACTGGTTGTTGCGGTTCGTTAATTTGATTTAAGTTTACTCCATAATCTTGTGCAAGTCTATGAAACATTTGCACTTTCTGTTCATGGGGTGCTTTTGAAAGAATCATGTGGGCACGACCCAAGTTGTTTATCCATGCGGCAGGATGTATTCCTTGTGCTTGGAGTTCGGGTACAAACGGGTTAATTGCTTCCTCAAGAGCCTTTGCTCGTTCCGCTTCCGCTTTATATACGCTAACGCCCTTTTTAAACTCGTTCTCTCGTTGGTTAAGGTATTCAAGGTGTTTTTTGCTTTCATCTTTAGATAGTGTTTCGCCTTTAGCTATCTTATCCCAAAGAGGTAAAAGGTCTTTCTTCCAAGTCGTAGGCTTTGGTATATCTCCCACCTCAGGTTGTTCTTCGGGCTGTTCGGGTTTAACCTCATCTTCTGAAGTAGCCTCAATGCTCGTTTCCTCTGCCACCGCTTCATCTTCAGCGACAAACTGTCCTTTCTCATTGCGAGCAGGTTCGTCTTGAGAAACTTCCTCTTGCATTTCCTCATGTTCTTCCTCTAAGGGTTTACCCTCATCTTGTGGTTCTAAGACTTCCTCTAATGCGGATTCCAACATCTCTCTGCGGTCTGCCATGATTACTCCTTAACGATAGTTTAATTTAGCGTAAGCAAGCTCGGCAATCTTGCGTTTACGGGTTTCTTGGTCTTTACGGCTTAATTCCACAGGCTTGTGTTGCACAGGTACTTCGTTACCTAATTCAATCATGCGGTGCTGTTTTAAATGGCTTCTATGGTGACTTCGGCTACTAATCCAAGAACCATCAACTTGCGATACATAGCCTTCAATGTCTGACATGACCATCGGTGCGTCTTTGGCGGTCATTTCTTGTTTTTGCTTCCATGCTTCTTCAGCTTCAGCAGTTCCTAGTTTAAATCCCCAAAAATCTAGGTATGATTCCTTATCTGATTTTGTAACTACATGATTTGATTCAGAATATCCACACTTAGGGCAAATCATCACATTCTCCTTATAAGGTCAGGTAATTGGTCATATTCATGGGGTCTTAGGCATACAACAGAGTCGTACCAACGGGCATTTTTCCACCGCCAACAGACAAATTCTTCTTTAGGTAGTAAAACAATGGTTCTAACCCCTAAAGCACCAGCTAAATGAGCCGTACCCGTATCAACAGTTACAACTCCTTTCATAGCTTTCATGTGTTGGGCGGTTTTTACCCAATCTTTCTTCCATCCATCGTTAGGTAGTGGGTTAAATAGTCCGTCAGATTTAGGATTTAGGCTATAACAGTCATCTCCAACCAATTCTTCAATGTGTCGGTGGTCGATTGACTTCAAGTAATACAGAATTTGCTTAGATGCTTCCCAGTTCACCCCTATTTTGGGTGGGATATTGCTAGGAATAGCGTGTAAATAGCCCTCAGAACCCACTATTTTCTTACGGGTAACGGGGAACATGGCCTTTACAAGAGGGTGAGATAGGGAAATGTAGTACGGCAACGACATAGAGCCTATCCAGTAGTCTGATTGGCTTGCTACGCCCTCATTAGTGCTGTTAGAAAAGACATCTACGCTATGAATCTGCCCCAAAAGGTAATGAAGTGTGCTTTCTTGTAGAACTACGACCTGTTTTGCCCCTAAAGCCTTTAATGCAGGTAAGAATCGGGCAAACATAATAATGTCACCAAAGCCTTGCTCCATCTGTACTGTGATGGATTTACCCATTAAAGGTTCACCTCGCCATACAGGAATTTTAAAAGTAGGTTCGTAGGGTACGGCTTGTTCGGCAACTATTTCAGGATGCCACCGATACTCAAATAATCGAAAACCTTGCTCATAACGACCTGCGTGTAGGTGGTCATAAGCTAACTTATATTGGGCGTGGGGGTCTATATTAGTAGTAATATGCTTTCCTCGTCATCTAGTTCTGCTAGGCGTTTAGCTTCTAGGATAACGAGTTCGGTCTGTAACCTTGCTACCTCTTGCCTATAAGCAACCGCTTTTAGCAGGTTGTTTCGTTGGTTTTCAAGGTAGGCAATAGACTGCTCTAGTTCTGTAGTATCAACTGGCGGTGTACCAGCCTTAACCTCTTGAATAGATTGTAGTTTATTTTGTTTCTGTTTAGCAACAATTTTTGGTGGGTCAACCAAATCTTTTAATCGTTGTTTACGAGCTTCTTTATTTGCTCGTTGGGCTTTCAATAAAGCTAATTCTTTTTCCCGTATCTTGCGGTCTAGGTTTCTAGCTCTACGGATTTCTTCAGGTGTAAAGCCATCATGGGTATCTATGCCTGATGGCGTTGGTGATATAAATATCTGAAATGCGTTATTTTGGAACGCATTAGCTTGGAAAGCCGTAGAAAACATTATTGAGCCGTTTCAGGTTCTTTTGCTAATGATTCCTTCAAAAGCTGTATAAATGCTTGTTGCCCTACTTTTAACTGGTCAAGATTAAAGGTAGTAGAGCTAATTTTGCGGTCTAAGTCCGCTACATGATTCACAAGAGTTTGTTGCTCTTGGGTCATGTCCTCAAATACATACTCTTTTCCATCAATAGTTACTGGCGTTGTTTTTTTCTCAGCCATCACATACTCCTAAAGTTAAGTTAGTTGCTTACCCAAGGCAACGGGGGTGAAATAATGGGTGGGTTAATCTGCGCTTCTAATTGTGCTTCTACATTAGCTTCGGTAGCGTCTTTATCTACACCGTTAGTCCAGCACCAGCCAAGCACTTGGTCTTGGGTCAGGTCAGCATATGGTGTAAATCCAGCACCTTGCTCTAGCGTAAAGCTGGCTGTGCCATATACTTGTGCGCTATATTCGTCTTGGGTGGCTGTGCATTGCCAGTGGGCGGTCACAACCACATCGGTTTTACCATCTTCTTGGGGTTTGCAGTCAAGCTGCGAAATTGTCCATGTTGCCATTTACTTCTCCTTATTTAGATTCTAATTCAGCGATGCGGACTGCTTGTGCTTCTACTTTAGCGTTTAGTTCTTGGATTGCTTTTACAAGAGTAGGTATTAAAGTTTCGTGGTTAATGTTTTTGTATTCAATGCCATCTGCACCAGCTTTAGTTGTTGATACGCACTCAGGAAATACTGTTTCAAATTCTTGGGCTATAAAGCCGGCTACATTTTTTTTATCTTGACCTTTTCCTGATTTCCAATCAAATCTGCGTGGCTTTAAAGCCATGATTGTGTTAATTCCAGTATCAATATCTTTGATATTTTCTTTTAATCTTTCGTCAGAAATGGCTGAAATAACAATAGAAGTAGCAAAAACTGTACCACCAGCACCTACATAAAACCTATAAGCGGCTGCACCAGTTGAATAATAGTTGTAAGCAGTTGCATCACCATCAACTGTTTTATCTGTTACTTGGGCAAATGTAAAACCACCAGTAGTAGAAAGAATTTTTGCACCAATACCAGCAGTTCCGCTTGCGTTAGTTGTGCCAATACAAACCTCACCACCAGAGGTAATACGCATCCGTTCTGATGCGTTTGTGTAAAACGATTGGAAATAGCTGTTACCGCTTGCGCCAGCAGAAAGTCTAATTTCTGCTGCCCCAAAATTAGCGGTTAATCCACCTTTCGAATTACCTGCATCTGTGTAGAAAAAATCTAACCCCATTGCGCTATTTGTTGTTGCTGACTGCAAGCGAATTACTGGCGGTGTTGTTGAATTTAAATTTAATTGAGTTGCAGGGCTTGTAGTACCAATACCTACATTACCACTAGAGTCAATACGCATCGCTTCAACACCACCTTCTGTAAAGGCAATAGTGTCGGCTGCTGGGAAGAATATACCTGTGTTGGTATCGCCTGTGGTGGTGATAGCGGGTAAGGATACTGTTCCTGCCGTAAATATGGTAGCAGTTGAATGGGTAAATATGCCAGTACTATTAGCAATAGTGGCAGAAGCCGTGCCGTCCTTGGCTTTAATATTGGTTACTTGTAAATTGGTTGTGTCTACAGTTGTAAAATTAACGCTACCACCATCACCTAACAGTTGAATTGGGGTTGTGGCGGCATTTCCCACCCATACCTTTTTATCGGTAATGTTAATAGCGACTTCGCCTTGTACCAAACTACTTGGCACACTAGTTGTCGTTACGCTGTTTTTTAGCTTAATTGTCGTTGCCATGCTTAATTTCCTTTAGAAAGACCCGCCATCCATTGTTCCTGTTATTTTACTACCGTCAAGGCTAGTTATCCACGATGGATTTGCATAACTGCCACTTGTTACAACGACCGTAGAATCAATGGCGATTGTTCCTGTAGTCGTGATTGTGCCGCCTGTTAAACCTGTTCCAGCCGTAATTGATGTAACCGTACCGCCTGAACTTGGGCTTGTATTGGTGACAGTAAAGTTAGGATAAGTTCCTGTAACGCTTATTCCCGTGCCACTAGCAATTGCTACGGTTTGGTCGGGGGCTGTATTAGTTACTGTTACTGCGCCAGTAGCACCTGAAACGCTGATTCCTGTACTTGCTGCCAAAGAATTAACCACATTGGTAAGACTTGCACCTGAACCCACAAAGCTAGTAGCTGTAATGGTTGTGCCTGTAATGGCTAAAGGCGTAATGCCGCCAATAACCATGTTGTTCATTATTCCAGCGTTTGTAGGTGCTATTTCAAGCGAACCTGTACCCGTAGGCTTTATGTGTACATGGCCTGTACCCGTAGGGCTAATGTCAATTTGTGCGTTTGCACCATTAATATTTGTAGCTACAGAAATGGTTACATTATCGCCACCACCGCCACCCATGCTAATTTGGGTAGTACCTGCCGAGTTTTTGAGGGCTAAACCAGCAGAATTGGTAGCTTGGACAATAGGGGTAGTAACGCTAGTAGAAGCCGCTAATGTAGTAACGCCTGCTACTGCGCCTGTATCACCTACTGTTACTACGCTGTTTTGCAGCAATTTGCCTGTGGTGGTGTCAAAACGAGCTATTGCATTGTCTGTGCTAGATGCAGGGCCAACTACATCACCACCTAAAGATGGGCTAGTGTTGGTAATGGTGAAGTTAGGATAAGTGCCGCTAGTGCTTATGCCCGTTCCAGCCGTTAAAACTACGGTTTGGTCAGGTAAGGTATTAGTTACTGTAAAAGCAGGGTATGTTCCTGTTGCCGATATACCAGTTCCGCTTGCAATGCTGACTGTTTGGTCAGGGGCAGTATTGGTAATGTTTAAAGTACCGCTAGTCGTAATGGGGCTTCCAGTTACAGAAATACCCGTTCCAGCAGTTGCCGCCACAGATGTAACTGTACCCAATGGGTTTGTAGCCCACGAAGTATCTGTTCCATTAGTCGTTAGGTATTTGCCTGTATTGCCTGTCTGAGATGGGACTAAAGCATTAAACGCACCATTAGCCGTTGTTTGCCCTGTACCGCCATTGGCTATATCTATAGTACCTGTTAGGGTATGGTCAGCGTTCCAATCGCTAGGGCGTATAAGACTTGTGTCTGCATCATCAGGTATTGCTGATACTTTTGAGTGTTTGACTAAAATAGCCATTATTGAACCCCTACAATTTTGCCACTCTCATCTCGTATTACTTGCTTGGGCGTATTTAGTCGTTCAATCAAAGCACCTAAAGTCGCTGTCATTTCTGCGTTGCCTTGTGCAATAGCGTTAGCAATCGGAGCTAATGGATGTTCTTGGGCTTTTACCATGTCCTCATCCATGTCATACATTTCAGGAATTCCCTCACCGCTATCTACGCCAGCAGAAATACGGGCTGTTTCAATTTTAGCCCCGTTGTTAATGTAAGCCAATAGGAGTTGGGTGTTACGCTCAGTCATCATCTTCATTTGAGCTAACTTCATCTCCATCTCTCGGTCTTGAGCATTACGCTGTTCTTCTAATTGGAATTTAAGCTGGTTCTCTTGAGCTTGATACTCTTGTTTAGCTTTCTCAAATTCAACCTGTGCAGCCATCTTTTGCTGTTCCATTTGAACTGACATCTGCATTTCTTGCATCTTAGCTTGAGTCTGAGCCTGTATCTTTTGCATCTCAATCGGTGGGGGTTTTGGTTGGCCTTCCATCGCTTTAGCTTTGTTTCTAAAATCATCGGCAGTTTCATCAATCAGCCCTTCCATGCCTTTACCAGCTTTAAATGCTGTGACACCAAACTTTAACATTTCCATCAGTAATGGGGTAAGTTCGGGGGCTTGGGTGGCTACTGGCAAGGCTTGGTTCATAAACTGGCTAACTGCCGTTAAAAACTCAACTCTGTCTTGTTTTTCTTGTTGCTCGTCTTGATAAATCATTGAGTCGCTAGTGACTTCAATACGGAAGTTTTTAGCGGGTTCGTCTTTCAATAGCTGTAAGGCTTGGGGTACTAACTGTTGGTCTTGTGGGCTTAGTTGCATTGCACCACTAATCTTGACAATCGTATCGTCAGTAAAGTGCCTACAGATAATCTGAGCCTTAATACTTAGGAGTTCAGTAGCAAAATCCACGACTGCGTGTTGCATGGTTTTGAGTCTGCCAGCAGCGTTATTAGACTTAATAATCTGAGCACCAAGCGTTTCATTGGGGTCGGTCTGACCTCGTTGAATGTCAGCAATACCCATAATCTCGTAAATCTGACCCTTAACTTGTTCCATTGCTTGATAGCACATGGTTAAGGCTTGGGCGATTGGGGTTATATCTACTAGGTCAATAGCCCCTTTCATGCCTTGTTTCTCAGCAAAAGCAGCCCAGTTCTTAACTGGTATTAGGGTATTGTTCTCGCCCTCAGAGAATAGTCTTGCAAGGCTAGGCTCGGATGCGTCATAGACACCTCTTACTTTCAAGGCGTTAATGAAGCCATCTATGCGGTCAGCAAGCGTGTCTAATTGCTTGGCTTGGTCTTGGTATAGAACAAAGTCAGGTACAGGCTCTAAGCTGTCTGTAGTCAATGTGGCGTACATTGGTTTAGGGCAAGGAAAGAATCCTTCTAACTGTAGTGGGTCATCTTTTTCATCAAGAATCTCACCCATTGACTTGCTAACCCAAAAGACTTTTCCTTGTTCTTTATCCCAAATTTCATAGATACAGGCTTGATGGTGTTCAATCGCCATCTGTTTTTGTGCCCATTTATCGCTATCAGGCTTGGTGTCTAGCGGAATCTTAC
>Ga0304730_1001246_pt1 | contig 19730 bp, 24 predicted proteins | sample M_130628_MF_Meta_FD_190474 | JGI IMG/M metagenome (GOLD analysis project Ga0304730, IMG submission 190474) | Freshwater microbial communities from Lake Montjoie, Canada to study carbon cycling - M_130628_MF_MetaG (v2) (version 2) | ecosystem: Environmental > Aquatic > Freshwater > Lake | place...
CTTTTTTCAAGCACACTTGCTCCGGCAACAGGATCATTCTTTTCATCAATAACCTTTCCGGTTATAGTAACTGTTTGTGCGAAACCGACCATAATGGTCATTAAGAAAGCACAAACACTTACAATGATTTTTTTAGTCATGTTGTTTTGTTTTGTAATTAAAATTTTTCTAGAAAAGGAAGGATGTTTAAAACTTATTGTGATAAGCGGTAAAAATCATTCTTTTAGCAGACGAATATAATGAAGAATTAACAATTTCGTAACTAAAAATCAACAAAAAAATAAAAATGAGGCGTAACAAATGTTAGTATATAAATCGTTTAAATACCCATTATTTAAATATTTAATATTTTATATACTTTATATGATTTTTCTTAATTATGAATTAAATAGCTGATTTTTAAGGTATTAGGCATAAAATAGGTAAAGTAAGTTGCCCTTAAATGAATAAATCTTACTTTTAATTTACAAATCTCACAATCATGAAATATTTATTGAAGCCCTTATTTTTTTGCAGCCTCTTAATTATCAGCCATTTAACCCAAGCTCAAACTTTAAATAATTTTAGTTTGAAAGACATTGGTCAATCTGTTTTATTGGTGATGGATGGTAATGGCAAAATGGTCAATATGGGGGTGGATATGGAAAATTATGGGTCGCCCTTTTTTGATCCCGAATTTTTACCAGCAGATATTGTATTGACAACCGGGCAACGCTATGAAAATGTACTTGTAAAAATTAATTTGCTAAGCAATGAAGTGATTTATAAAACACCCGAGGGAAAAGAACTTGCTGTATTACCAGCCATCAAACAAGTTGAGTTAAATAAAAACGGTAACTTACTTTTTTTTGAATATGGTTTCCCTGTATACGAAAAACAAAATCAAAAAACAATTTATCAAGTACTTGCAAAAGGAAAAGTGAGTTTGCTGAAATATTTTTTTGTGCAAGTCACCGAGGCAAAACCATATAGCAGTGCGACGATGTTAAGAACCATTGAGCAGTTTCCTAGATTATTCTTGTATGATCAATCAATGAGTTTAAAAAAAGCACCGAAGTCAAATGAGGATTTATTAAGTCTCTATAAAGCTGATGCAACAAGGCTTCAAAGTATACTTCAAAAAAATAATTTGAAAATCAAGAAGGAAGAAGACTTTATAAAATGTATTGCTACATTGAACGAAAACTAGACCAACCCTACTTTAAAATATCTCTAATGATTTTTAAATGGTGTTCGGTATGAATCGCTAGAAATTTGATGGTTTGTTTTTTATTAAGTTGTCCAAAGAAAGGATGCATAAAATATTGGTTCTCCTCACAATCTTTTAAGTAAGTGATGGCCTGGTAAGTATTTTTTAAACTTTCTTGTAACGAGTCAATTGTAATTTCATCAACAGGTATAACCACTTTCGGTGCTTTTGCTTTACCTCTTGGAATGGTCTTTGATAAAAAGACAAAAAAACGCTTTACATTAAATTTACTTTTATACAGCTTAGGTTCTGACTGCGCCACAGTTGCTGTAATTTGTTTGATCACCAATAAGCTATGTTCTAAGTGCCAACCAACAGCCGCTTCAGAGATTGCTGAATTGGAATGATTGTAATTAGGAATATACGTAGCCAGTTCTGGCAGGATGGCATCTAGATTTTTCATAGTAGATTATGTAAAAATGAATTATAAGTTTTAAAATCGAATATAGTTTGTTTAATTCATTAAAATTCAATGATAAAGCCAATCGTTGGTATTAAAGTGCCTTCTGCATTTTCTAACAAAAATGGAATTGCATTGCTGCCATTGGTTTGTACTGGCTTTCCATTGGTGCTTATGAAACTTGAATTGTCCTCTGTTCTTTTAAAAGTATATTGAGGTGATCCTGTGCTTTTAGATGCATAGAAGTTTTGGATATCGATGTAAAAATCAAAAGTAGTTTTTTTATAGTTCCATTTTTTATCCAAGCGAATATCACCAGAATGAAACGCTTTTAATCTTAAAGTGTTCACTTGATCATAATCAAATACGCCAGATCCTAATGTTAAAAAATTCAATCTACTTTGCTCTAAATTATACGGCGTGTAAGGCGCTGCACCTTGGTACCTGAATTTAACACCAAGCTCCCAATTCTTAGGCAACTTATACCCTGCAGTAGCACTAATTAAATGTCTATTATCCCAACTAGCAGGTTTTAATTTTTTATCGAGGCCCGAAAATTCACTCCAGTATAAAGTATAACTCAACACACCAAAGAATTTTTCAGTCAATTTTTGTTGTGCAAAAAATTCAAAACCATAGGCCCTTCCGGTACCATCTTGTTGTATAGGTTCGTTTCCTATTGCACCAAATTCTATTCCTTTATTTGCAAGACTAATTTCATCTAGTATGCTCACTGGATAATTTTTATACCCTTTATAAAATCCTTCAAATGTGAATCTTGTTGTACTAGATGGTAAATATTCAAGTCCAGCAACATAGTGATTGGACCTGATATACTTTCCAGGATTGGTGAATCCATTATTGGTATAAGCCAATTGCGTATAACTAGGCAGTCGATAATAAGTACCATAGCTTGCACTAAAATTCCATGCATTGCTTAATGCATAACTTAAACTAATTCTTGGGCTCAATTGTTCCAATGGATTTTGACTACTTGCTTCAAAACTATTCGCATCTGCTCTTAGGCCAGTACTAATAGCCAAACGATCATCCAATAATCTTGTTCCCAATTGAACGAACCCACCATACCTTACAAAATCAACACCAGTATTGGTATTAAATGTAATCGCGTTTTGTATTGTTTTGCCAGCACTATCTTTTAATGCAGGTCTAAATAATTGATAAAACGCATTGTCAAATTGCACATACTGCGCCACTAGACCATAGCTTAAACTTATATTATTGATATTTTTTGTAACGTCAAATCGTAATTTATTTTCGGTTTCATTACTTCTAATTTGATAGGTGCGTGTTGCATCCGAAGGTTTTTCGTTGTCCTCGTATCTATCTGCTTGATTGTCTAATGTGTTTCTGCTAATTGATAAATTCCAATACCCATCTTGAATTAATTTTTTCAAAGCAATACCGAGGGTATAGTTCCATTGATTCACCAAAGGATTATTATTGATAGCGAATAATTTTTCTGGTGTCGCTTCCCTAGGTGCGGCTAATCTAAATTCATCAATAGCAGCAAGCCCAAGTGTGGTCAAAGTCGTTTTATCGTTAATTTTTGTAGTCGTCTTAAATTGATAATCCCAGTAATTAGGACGTATAGGCAGGTCCAATGCTTGAAAAAGTAATTCCAAATAACTTCGTCTTACCGAAGCCAAGAAAGTTGTTTTTTTAGAAATAGGCCCATCTAAAGTTGCGGCTACTTCTGTACCACTCATTCTAAAATTACCTTGCAATTTATTGGCGTTACCGTTCTTTTGACGAAACTGAAAAACACTACTTAAGGCATTATCATATCTAGCATCAAAAGCAGAAGTGCTCAGTTTTACATCCTGAATAAAACTCACGTTTAATATGCCTTGAGGACCACCACCACTGCCTTGTGTACTAAAGTGATTGATAATGGGCACTTCAATTCCATCTAGATAAAAAACGTTTTCACTTGGTGCGCCACCTCTAATAATAATATCATTTCTAAAAGTACCGCCTGCTGCGCCACCACCCACACCAGGTAATGACTGGATCACTTTACTGATATCAAAATTACCTCCCGGGTTGGCTTTGATATCCTCCGCAGTCAATCTTTGAATACTCAATGGACTCTCTAATGTAGTAGCTTTTGCTGTATTACGTCTACTTGAAACAGTCACTGCATTCAATTGATTGACACTAGGTTCAAGTTCTATAGTGAATGTATTTTCATTACCCGTTGTCACAATGACATTGGTTAGTAATTTATCTTGAATGCCAAGACCAGTAATTTTAATGGCATAAGTGCCCGGTAAAAGACTTGTAAACCTAAATGCACCGTTGCTATCTGAAATGGTTTTTTCACCACTAGGTGTTAATGATACCAAAAGACCTCCCACATTTTGTTGGGTTTTTCGATTCACCAAGACACCGCTCAGTTTACCAGTATTTTGAACTGTACCCTGCGCTACAGCTAAATCTGTAGTAAAAACAAGCAATAAACCCACAAAAACCACTTTAAACCATTGCATATACTTCATTATTTAAATTCAATTATAAAACAATGGAAGCGAAGGTTTTGTTTAATATTTGGTGAAAATTTGTTAGATCTTTTTAGCAACATGGTCTAAAACCATAAATGCAGTCTCGGCCATCAGGTTCCCCTTATTATCGAGTAAAGGATTTACTTCTGTGAATTCAATACAAACCAATTTGTTGGATAAAAATAATTGATCAAAAATGCCTACAATTTCTTCGGCAAAAAAGCCAATAGGTACTGGGGTGCCCGTGCCAGTTGAAACGTGATCGCAGTCCATAGAATCCACGTCAAAGGAAATATATATGCTATCACAGTCTTGTAATTGTTCTACCGCCTCTTTCACACAAACCTCTAGTCCACGGAATCTTAGTTCTTCTACTTTGTAACACGAAATTGCTTCTTTATCAATGATATGTGCTTCGGCTGATTCAAAATCTCTTAATCCAAAATAAATTAAATCTTGTGCTAATAATTTTTTATCGGGTGTGCCAACACTTTTTAAATTATTCCAATGTAATAACGTGGCAGCACTTGGTTCATTTACCTTACATGCAAGATTATCTTCTTGCAGTGCAGCCGCTAATGGCATCCCATGAATATTTCCCGATGGAGAGGTAAAAGGAGAGTGTAAATCGGCATGCGCATCAATCCAAATAACACCGAGTCTTTTTTCTGGATTTGCTGCTTTGATGCCGCTTATTGTTCCTAATGCAGAGGAGTGATCGCCAGATAATACGATTGGAAAAAATCCAGTACTAATAGTTGTTCTAACGACATCTGAAACTCTTTGGCATTGCTCTACCACATGCTCAATTCTTTTTGCAAAATTATTGTTGTTTTTATTGTAGATGGTTTCGTTATGTGTTTCAACGTCTACAAATAAATGGCGATGAAAGAAATCATTGTTTTGATTGATTGCTGCAATTTCAATTGCATCAATACCTAAATCAGACCCTCTGGTTCCAGCGCCAATATCAGATCTATTTTTTATAATTTTTATCGTCATAGAAGTTAATTAGAGTAATTAAAGTAATTAGAGTTCATTAGGACCAATCCATAAAAGTAAAATTCAATAAGCAAAGCTACTTAAATTCAAGTAGTCCAAAAATTTAAAGTAGTAAAATAATCAAAAAACAGAAATAGCATTCTATTTATCGAATATAAATAGTTCGAGAAATACTATTTAATTTAATATCATTCCCAATGGCAATTCTACCTAAACGATAAGGATAATTAGTGCCATCGGAAAATTCAAAAATAAAATTAAACACCCCTATAAAATCATCTACCGAACGGGACTTAAAAGTAAAATTGATTAAGCTACTTGTGATGGCCGCTTTCTCTATTTTTGTTGGAATTAAATCCATCTGCACCGTCCTTACATCTCCCATTTCCATACTACCTAAAAGCATATGTGTCGCATACTTTTCCTTCAGCTTAGTTGGTTTTAAACTAATATCAATAGAAGAAGCAAAAAGTAATGGGTCTTGAATATCATTGATATCCATTGTGATTCGGGTTAGATAAATTTGTTTTTGAGATGAATCTGACTGCGCCACTGCAAAAACAGATAAAAAAACAAGGAATAAAGTGCTACAAAATTTCATAAACATGCATTATACACTAAAGTTACCCGAAAAATGCATCTAACGTAGAATAAGAAGCTTTAAATTAGTGGTATGAAAAAACTGTTTACGGCAATTTGTATCTTCATTTTAGTTCTGTTACGTATGCAAGCCATTGCAGGCAGTGTTGATACGATAGAGATGAAAAGTCAGTATTTAAAAAAAGCAATTAAATTCGTTGTAATACAGCCAAGTCAACTCAACTCCCAAGAACGCTACCCTGTGGTGTACCTGCTGAATGGATATGGTGGTGATTATGGTCAATGGCCAATCACTACTCCACAATTAAAAAAAACAGCAGACGACTTAAAAATCATTTTTGTTTGCCCTGATGGCGGGATAGGTAGTTGGTATTTTGATAGTCCAATAGATAGCAGTATTCGATATGAATCTTATATCACAAAAGAATTAGTGCCTTATATTGATGCCAATTTTTCAACTAAAGCCGATCCCAAGTCAAGGGCTATCACAGGACTCAGCATGGGTGGACACGGCGCATTGTATCTTGCAATAAGACATTCCGATTTATTTGGTGCTGCAGGGAGTACTTCGGGTGGCGTTGATTTTAGGCCTTTCCCAAATAGGTGGGATATTAAAAAGGCACTCGGTGAATATGAGCAGAACAAAGAAAAATGGTATGAATATACAGTTATGCGCCAAGTTGAATTGCTTAAAAATAAACAATTGGCAATTATTATTGATTGTGGAATAGATGATTTTTTTATGCCAATGAATCGAGCATTGCATGAAAAACTTTTACAATTAAAAATTGACCACGATTATATTGAAAGACCGGGCGAACACAATCATATTTACTGGGGAAGTAGTATCGATTTTCAAATCCTATTTTTTCATCATTTTTTTCAGAAGCAATAAATAGCCGCAAAGCTTTATGCTAGAAACCTGTGGCGGGTGGATTCGTCTGGTATCCTACAGGTTTCCCTTTTGCCAAACAGTGTATACCTATTTTTTGCAACAAGATCATACCCAAAGTCACGTATGAATTTTGGAATAAATTTTAATCCCATAAATAATCTTGGCCAACCCTTTAAATGCGTTGCTATTTGAATGACTGCATCTGTTTTAGTATACACTTTATCATTATCAATTAAAATAACTGATGCGCTTGCTTTTTGGTCTAATTTATATTCTTGGAGCAAATTGATTCCAGCAATGGACTGTGATGGCGCAAATTGAAAATGCGCATCTTGATCGTACTTTAAAATTATATTGACTGTGCGATTGCAAAAATTACAAACTCCATCAAATAAAATAATTGGCATAAAATTGTTTGATTTTGTCAATACTAATTATTAAAATTATCTTCTTTTTTTAAAATCAGCGCTCTTTTTTTGCTTAGGATTGTATTCTGGTGTAGGACCAAACATTTCAGGTACGGTACCTTTTAATACAGGGGCACCTAATAATTCTTCGATCAAGGCAAACTTAGATTGTTCTTTTTCACTAACTAGAGTGAAAGCAGTTCCTGTCGTTGCAGCGCGAGCGGTTCTTCCAATACGGTGGATATAATCCTCCCCATCATTCGGCACGTCGTAATTAATTACCAAATCAATGTCTTCGATATCAATCCCTCTGCTTAAAATATCTGTTGCAACTAAAATATTGGTTTTACCATTTCTGTAATCTTGCAAGTATTGCTCTCGGCTTTTTTGGTCTAAATCGGAATGGATTTCTTCTGCCGCTAATCGTGCAGATTTTAAAATGGTCGTTAAATCTTTTACGTTTTGTTTTTTAGAACAAAATACAATCACTTTTGAAAAGCGCTTAGAACCAAGCATGTCTTTAATGATACCCGCTTTTTGCTGTTCATACACTATAAATGCTTTTTGAACAATTTGTTCTGGTGGTTTTGAAATTGCAATATTAATCTCCACCGGATTATTTAAAATTTTATTTGCCAATGCACGCATTTTTTGCGGCATCGTTGCAGAAAATAGTAAGTTCTGTCTTTCTGCAGGTAAATAAGTAATGATTTTAGCAATGTCATCCGAAAATCCCATATCCAACATTCTATCTGCTTCGTCTAAGACTAAATATTTTAATCCTTTTAATTTCACATAGCCCATATTTAAATGCGCAATCATCCTACCTGGTGTACAAACCACAATATCTGCTCCAGAAGTCAATGCTTTTTTCTCTGCAGCAAAAGAATTGCCATCCCCTCCACCATATACTGCAATAGAACTAACATCAGTAAAATAAGCAAGCCCTTCCAATCCTTCCGCAATTTGAATCGCCAACTCTCTTGTAGGCACAATGACTAATGCATTGATATCACCAGCATGATGTGGCGAAGTCAAAAGACGATGTAATAATGGTAATAAAAATGCGGCTGTTTTTCCTGTACCTGTTTGCGCCGCAGCAATGATATCCTTCCCTTCTAAAATTGGAACCATTACCTGTTGTTGCACCGGAGTGGCTGTTTCGTAACCCATAGCGTCAATACCATCTAAAATGCGCTGATCCAGCCCTAAATATATAAACTTCAAAATGTGTAATTTAAGAACAAAGGTAACCTATAATTTTTCAAATAGCAGGTTCAATATTCTTGGTATCTGGCTTCTATCTTCATCATCAAATTGTTCATCAATTAGAATCAATTGAAAACCCGAAGAATTTGCAGCTTGGATAAAATCTGTTACATGATGATTGAAGCAGGTCACAACTTCAATGCCTGATTCGGTTTCAAATCTTGCTTTAGAGCCTGCATATTGTTTAAAGGGATGTAATTCACCAATATAAACACGAGTGCCTGTGTCGCTAACCATTGCTAATTTTTGAAAAACAGCATCTAGGTCTTCGATATGCTCAAGCATTAAACTAAACGTAACAAGGTCATAAGTTTGGTTTGCAAAAGTCCAGTCCTTTGTGATATCCCCTTCGATAAAATTGACTTTATCAGACTGAATTTTATTTTTTGCAATGTCAAGCATGCCATTCGATAAATCAATCGCAGTAATTTGATCACAGATTGTTAAAAGCCATGCCGTATTCTTGCCCGTGCCACAGCCAATCTCTAAACAATGTTTGAAAGATTTTCCTTGAAGTATTTTTTGTAATGATAAAGCTTCAAGGTCTCTTGTTTTATTGTCATTGGTATCGTATTGGGATGACCAACTATTGTATGCATTTGCTATATCCATATTAAATTCATTCTAATTAAAATAAAGATAATACTATACAGCGTTTAATTCAACTTTGTCTAAATCAACTTATGGAACTAGGTTATTTTTTACAAAATCCGCGCAGTAATCTTTAATCAAATTTCTGACTGAATCAAAAGCGGCTTCAATTTCTTGTTCTGTTCCAGTTGCTTTTGCTGGATCGGGAAAATTATAATGAAATTTTTGCGCCTTGGTTGGGAAGTAGGGGCAACGCTCTTTGGCGTTATCACATACGGTAATCACATAGTCAAATTCAATTCCAGTATACTCTAAGATATTGTTAGAAGTATGATTGGAGATATCAATGCCATCTTTTTGCATTGTGGCAATTGCTTTTGGATTCACCCCATGTGTTTCTACTCCAGCGCTATACACATTGCCCTTATCACCAGCAAAATGCCTTAAATAACCTTCTGCTAATTGACTGCGGCAGCTATTGCCCGTACATAATACTAAAATGTTCTTCATATACACGTCCATTTTGGCTATAAAATTGCAATTTATTATTTGTAAGAAAAAACTTAAATTGAATTATGAAAAGAATACTTCAAACCACCCTATTGACTGGCTTTATGCTAGTTACGCTAATTCAAGCATTTGCACAATCAGCAAAGGCAGAAGCTGCTATTCAATCCATTATGCAATCCAACCCTGTTGTTGGACTGTCCGTTGCTGTGGTGAAAAATAATAAAGTCATCTACAATCACTCCTTTGGCTTTAAAGATGTTGAGAAGCAATTGCCCTTGACCAATGCATCCATATTTAGAATCGCATCCATCTCTAAATCCTTCACCACCACTGCCATCATGCAATTGGTTGCAGAAAAGAAAATAAGATTAGACCAAGATATCAGTGAACTTGTTGGTTTTAAAGTAAGGAATCCGGCTTATCCGAATACAGTGATTACCTTAAAGATGGCTTTATCGCATAGGTCTTCTATCAATGATAGTGAAGGGTACTTTAGTTTAGACGCCATTGATCCGGCTACAAATCCAAATTTTGCAAAATGTTACAATGCATACGAACCCGATAAAGGCTATATGTATTGTAATTTAAACTACAATTTAGCGGGATCTATACTTGAAAAAATCACTGGTATTCGTTTTGATAAATACATTCAACAACAAATATTAGATCCGCTTGGACTTTATGGAGGATATAATGTGAATGCATTAGATAGTAATTTAATTGCAAAAATTTATGAATTCAATAAAGAGACGCAGGGTTTTACTTTATCTACCAATGCGTATGCACCAAGAACCGAAGAGATCAACAACTACACCATGGGCCGAACAACCCCGATATTTTCACCAACAGGAGGCATGAAGATATCTGCAAATGACCTTGCCAAGTATATGATCATGCATAGTCAATTGGGTAAATACAAAGGCGGGAGGATGATAACTAAAAAGTTATCTCAACAAATGCAGGCAATCATTTCCGAGGAAGAAGAAAATTATGGAATGGCACTAGAAACTACTACACAATTGATTGCAGGAAAAACAATGATTGGTCATACAGGTTCAGCGTATGGTTTATATAGTATGCTATTTTTTGAGCCTAAAGAAAAAATTGGCTTCATAGTGATTAGTAATGGCTGCGATACTAAAACAATCAACGGATTCAATGCAGTATTGCATCAAACTGTAAATAGTTTATACGATAATTTAATTCGTTAAAAGAATAACATCACTAGCACTAAAACAATTCCTGCTAAAGTGAAATACATTCCTTTTTTGAAAATGGTTGTTCCAGGCATAAACATGTAGAAAGAGGAGATTACAAAAAAGAACAAAGACACGCCGAAGAATATATTAAGATAATATAAAGGGTCTTTATGGGTTGCTTTATGCATCTTGGTCATCTTATTTAATAAGTAGGGCAACTCCTTTACTTTGAACTCTGCTACACCAGTTGTTTTATTGTAGGTGCCATTTTCAAAAGTTACCACATCAAGCGTATCTGACTTTATTTTAAGATTTTTGATTTTGATAGCAGCTCCAACTGCATGTGATTCAAGACCGGTTGCCACCGTGATTACTTTTTGATTCTCTTTTTTCAAAAAATCTGTATCTCTAAAAATCATAATAATGCCACTCACTGAATAAATGGCCATGATACCGGCTAAAAAGAAACCAAGGTATCTGTGGTAAATGCGCATGTTTGTTGATATCTTACTCATAATACAAATTTAATAGGTTAAAATTGACTTGATTTATAAAATCGGGAAAAACTAGGGTTAATTTAAATATATTTGAATTAGTAATCCTAGCTCAAGGATATTGTAATATAACGCTATAACATGAAAATCAATTCTTTCTTTTTGATACCACTTTTATTAATTGTCTTTCAAGGTCAAGCACAAAAACCAAAAGTACATATCAACCATACGGCAATATTCGTTATTGATATCAATGTATCAGGCCAATTTTATAGCAACATCATTGGTTTAGATACGGTACCTGAGCCATTTCACGATGGGAAGCATATCTGGTATAGCACAGGAACGCATACCATGTTGCATGTCATAGCGGGCGCAACGGCTAAAAAAGAAAATTATAAAAATCAGCATACCTGTTATACGGTTCCCGATTTTAACCTGTTCATTAAAAAATTAAAGGAGCTTAACTGGGTCTATGAAGATGTGGCAGGAAATAAAAATGCGATTACCACCCGAATAGATGGCGTTCACCAGATTTGGCTACAAGACCCTGATGGATATTGGCTAGAGATTAACGATGATACCTATTAGTCCATAAAATTTGAGCTAACTTACTGTTTAAATTATACTTAATAAATAACTGACAAATGATTATAAAAGAAAAAGCATTTGATTCATTTACTTGGATTGATATTGAAGATGCAAACAAAAAAGAATTAGAAGTCATTGCGAGTAAGTATAATTTGAGTTACTTTTTAATGAAAGATTCGCTTGATATTGGGCATTTGCCTAAATATGAGCAATTGCATAAGCACGATTTTTTTATTTTTAGGGCCTACACATCAACTATTAATTTGAACATTGATGAGATTGGTGAAATGTCTAATAAAATTGCCTTCTTTATATTTGAAGATAAATTAATCACCATACATCGTGCTCATTTTTCTTTCTTAAATATACATGAAGAAAAACATATTAAAATAAGTGAGCTTTTTTTAAGAATAGTAGGTTTTATGATTGATTCATTTAAAAAACCAACAATTGAATTATCCAATAAAATTACACAGATTGAAAAAACAATCTTTTTAAAAGATTATAGAGTGGTATTAATTGAAGAACTCTATTTTATTAAGTCGCAATCAAGAATATTAAAAAAAATAATCTCCATTACCCAATCTATCGTTCAAGAATCACAGGATAAATATAAAGTTTCTTATATCCACCAAGACATCCAAGATCAATTACTGCATCTGCTTACAATGAATGAGGAATCTTTAGAAAATTCTACGCAATTGATGAATACCTATCTTTCATTAAGTGATCAAAAAAATAATGAAGTGGTTCGTCTATTAACCATATTTTCTGTATTTTTTCTACCGCTTAATTTTATTGCAGGTATCTATGGAATGAACTTTTCATTTATGCCTGAGTTGACCTGGAAATTAGGATACTTATTTGCTTTAAGCTTAATGGCAATCGTTGTAATTGTAATTTACCTTTGGTTCAGACGAAAAAGAATCCTTTAAATAAACTTGAATATAAAAGGCATTATAAAAGTGACAAAGGCAGCCCAAACAGCATAGACCGGTATAAATAATGCGATATCCCCTTCTAAATCTTGTATAGAAGCTTTACCCTTTAAGTTTTTGAATAAGCCATAGGATACAAATAGTAAATGTATAAATACTAATAGGTTTGCTCCTAATACTGCGATTCTGTTAGGTGAAAGTCCAAACTCAGAGAGTCTAAATAAAATGGCAGAAAGTGCAATCGCATTGGCGATAATAGCTAATAAGGCAAGTCCTAATAAAATAATTAAGTTGAATTTTGAACTTGTATTATTTGTTGCTTCAGTTAAAGAGAATAAAATAATAGCCATGACACCAATTAGTACTGCGTTAAATACCAATAAAAAATTACGGTCATTGTATATATTCTTACCGTTATAAAATAATGCAATTAGAAACACCAGCAAGGTTATAAAAACGATTGGTGTGAAAATTTTAGCGATTGTAGGAGAGATCTTATTAACAAGATCTGGATTATTCTGAATTAAATAGGTGGACAGCATGGGCATAGCAGCTAAACCCCAAACAGCTATTTGTTCGAAGTAAAATGTTTGGATATCCATTTTCAATAATTCAAATAGGGCGATTGTGATACCGGTAAAAAACATGCCGGAGATGAATATCAACCCAGTCATAACAATAAAATTACCGTTGAATTTTAAAAATGTAATTTTCTTTTGGTTATTGTTTAAATTACCGCCAATGAATGCGTAGCCTAGTATTGACCACAAAAAAATAGGTAAATGGATGGTAGATAAAATAAAAGTTGCGCTCTTTTCATTGTATGGCAAACTGTTTACAAAAATGGCAGACCCAAGGAATAAGATAAGTGGTAGGATCAATTTAGTCATTGACAATTGTTGCTTCCAAATAAAATAGGCCGTTAAGATGGGAAATACAACGAACCCAATATTCTTAGACATATATACATCGTATTCTACACCTAAAAATGAAGGCATTTTAGCGATGAGTCCACCTACAAAAGCAGCTACCACAATAAAGATGATTTCGTTTTTACTACCCCAAGTAATATGTTCGTCCTTATAATTAAGTCTTTCATTCCAGGCCTGCGCAGCGGGCTCATTTATAAGTTCTTGATAGATATTGTTAAAAGCAATCGTAAAAGCGCCTTTATGTTCACGATACAATTTTTCGAGTTGTTTTGGATTATTGATATTGATTTTTATTTCGTTTTCCATAGTCATGCGCTTTAGTATTATTCTTATTCAAGTTAGATTATCTCAAGATGTAAAAATATGCATTATCAGGTCTAATATTTGTTAAATAAAAGTTTTTGTTCCTAACATTGCACAATCAATGCAATACCCAGTTCAATTAACCCAAATAGGTGCCGAAAAAGCAATTTACATACCAGCATACGAAGCCGTTAAAGCTATTTATGCGGACTTGTTAGAGTCGGACCCTGCTACCCCCTTCCCTTATTGGGCTAAGGTTTGGCCCTCGGCCATTGCACTGCTTGATGTACTTAAAGCAAATCCTCATTTGATTCAAAACAAGCATGTATTAGAGCTTGGTGCAGGTATAGGGTTGCCCTCATTGATGATGGCGGATATCACAAAATCGATTCAAATAAGTGATTATGATCTGGAGGCTGTTGAGTTATTGCAAAAGAATATTGAACATCTTCAATTAGAAAATGCACAGGCCTTGAAATTAGATTGGAATACTTTGCCCGAGGCTATCCATCCCGAAGTGCTCATTTTAAGTGATGTCAATTATGACCCTACACAATTTGAGACGCTAACAAAATTGATTGAGAAGTTCATACACCAAGGAAGCACCGTTATTTTATCGACACCTCAAAGAATTATGGCAAGTCCATTTGTACAAAAATTAGAAGGATATATTATAGAGCGACATGAAGCATTGGTGGATGAAAATGGTATCCCAAAGGAAATAAGTATCTTAGTCTTATCAAAATAATGTTCATATGGTTAAAAATGATTTTAAAACTGTAGATGAGTACATTCAAAGTTTTCCTAAGAAAACACAGGTTCATTTAAAATCAATTAGAGCGGCAATTAAATCAGTTGCTCCAGAAGCTTCGGAGCAGCTATCATATTGTATGCCTGCATATAAAGTAAATAAAAAGCCTTTTATTTACTTTGGAGCTTATGAAAAACATATTGGATTTTATGCAACCCCCAATACCCATGAGCAGTTTGCTAAACAATTATCTAAATACAAACAAGGAAAAGGTTCTGTTCAGTTCCCAATTGACGAACCTATGCCCATTGAATTAATTACTAAAATGATTCAATTTAAATTGAAGAGTATGTCTTAAAGTATGGACTTAGAAATTAAAATAGAACAGATTAACCATAGCCATATTGAAGCATTACAGCAAATTGGACGTCAAACTTTTGCCGAAACCTTTGCAGAAAGCAATACAGCAGCCAATATGGCTAAATACTTAGAAGAAGCTTATTCATTTGAAAAATTAAATGATGAATTAAATAATCCAAACTCATTTTTTTATTTTGCTATAATGGATGAAAAAGTGATTGGTTATCTAAAGCTCAATATGGGCATTTCTCAAACGGAGCTCAAAGACAATGATGCAATTGAGATTGAACGTATTTATGTGTTAAAAGCCTTTCAAGGTAAAAAAGTGGGACAATTGCTATTTGATAAAGCCATCACAATAGCGAAAGAGCTTCAAGTAGCTTATGTTTGGCTAGGTGTATGGGAAGAAAATAAAAGAGCCATCCAATTTTATACTAAAAACGGTTTTGTTGAATTTGATCAGCATGTTTTTGTACTTGGCGATGAGCCGCAAACAGATATTATGATGAAACTGCAATTAAATAAAATATAAGGGAAGAATACTGAAAACATGACTATTTTTATGAAATAGCCTACTTTTGAAAAAGATATTTATTTTCTTAGACTGATAGCTATAAAAAACTCCGAATATGTTCACAATAAAAAGAATTTTCAAAAGAAACACCCACAATTCCTTTTTTAAAGCACTTGCTGGGTTTGGTCGTTCTTTAAACAGATTATATGAAAATAGGAACCACGATATTTATAGCAATGGGGAAGTAACCATTTTAAATAAAATTGCTAAAATGAATCCCTCCCTCATAATAGACGGTGGTGCAAATGTTGGGGATTATTCAATAATAGTAAATCAAATAATGCCAGATTGCAAAATATATGCTTTCGAACCTGTAGAAGCAACATTTCAGCAATTTCTAGCCAATATTAAAGATTTACAGAATATTGTACCCATTAAAAAAGGGCTATTTAAAGAGGACTGTGAATTGGAAATAAATTTATTCGATTCAAATGAACATTCTTCCATATACTCTATTGATGGAATAGCAAACAAGTTCGGCTCACAAAGAATTGAGCTTATTCGAGGTGATGATTTTATAAAAGAGAATAATATTGTTTCGATTGATTTTTTGAAGCTAGATATTGAAGGAGCAGAATATGATGCTTTGCTCGGATTTGAAAATGCAATTAAGGAAGGAATTGTCAAGCTTGTCCAATTTGAATATGGATTCATTAATATTTCAACTAAGAAATTACTAATTGATTTTTATACATTTTTTGAAGCGAATGGATATATCGTTGGTAAAGTTTTTCCAAAGAATGTAGAATTCAGAAATTACAACGTCAAACATGAAGATTTTATCGGACCCAACTTCATTGCTGTCAAAAAAACGGAGACCGCGCTCATTAATTTATTAAGAGATAGTTAGTTTAAAAATGAAAAAAGAGGCCAAGCTTGGCCGGGAATTATTTCCTTAAAGCAGCACATCATTCACATCAACTTCTGAATCCCACTCAAAGTTGTCCAAGTAAAGCTAATATAAAGTAGATTATTAGTTCTTTTAAAATTTTAGAAGGGTGGTTTTAAACTATATTTGTCTACTACTGTTAGAGCAGCTTTTTATATTCATAACAATTAAAACAAAAATGACATGGATCAAAAGCAAAACGCAAACACTGAGCATTTCATTAAAGAAATGCGTCCAAAATCAAGGCGGCTATTTCAAAATAAAATATTGTTTTTCTTATTCCTTGGAGCAGTATTTTTATCATGTGAAAAAGAATCTAGTAACTCGCAATTAGATAGTGTTACAGATGGTTATATTGATTTAAGTTTTGATGGAGTCGCTAAATCTAGAGTTAAAATAGCTAATATAGGAGGAACTGGTTTTGGGCCAAGTTGTACTAAAGGCTTATTCGAACAACATGTTTATGATGATGATAATTCAGAATATTCAATTAGTATAAGTTTTCTCCATGAATATTATGATAAAAATTTTAAACAATTAGTTGGAGTGTCAAACCAAATACCTTTTATAGATACGGGGGGTATAATTAAGCAATCATCATCATATTGTGGTTACACGAGTTCTCCAATGGTATCTTTTATTATTTCGTATAAAGATAAGAAGACAAATTCAATACTCGACCTTCAGACTGGATGGACTTCAAGTAATGTTCTTAAGATATCAAATGTTAATAAAATAAGTACAAATGGTACGAAAAATAATTATTCAATCACTGGTACGTTTAAATCAGTTTTTGATAATTTTTCAAATAATAAAACTTTAAAGTTGGATGGTAATTATAAAATTTTCATAAACACGTCAAATTAAAAGTTGAATCACTCATTGTATACTGGTGATAGGAAGATAATTAATCAGTTTCTATCAAATCCTTCCTTCACCTCCATTCACCCCCCTTTTTTTCCTATAAAAATTAAAACCTGGCACAAACCTGGCAGGGACATAAAAAAACCACCTACATTTTTGTGTAAGTGGTTGATTATCTAGCTCCCCTTTTCCTCGAAAGATGCAACTATAACTCGATGATTGAGTATATCACTATCAGGAAATTAAAGGGTTAGAGTTCCTTGTATTTTTGAGGGGATAAAATCCAAATGACCTGAAATAATAGGGCGCCAATGAAAGTCCATAAAATATCATTCCAGTCAAATCTTAACTTACCTGACATTTGTGCGAATTCCCATCCAACTAATCCTATGACCGAAATTAAATTCGAGGATAAGTGTCTCTTTTTAAAAAACCAATTATCCGAGTTCTTCTTTTTGAATACGTATGGAATAGTAAGAACAAATAATGCTGGTATTCCAATTGCAGGGAAGAAGTTAGGCGCAACACCTAAAAGATATTTGATTATTGAATTATCGCCGCTATAATTAGGACGAATATTATCTTGAATTTGGTTGAAGGCGGTAAAACAAAGGGCAAATATCAAAAACCAATAATATTCTAATTTGAATTTCATTTTTTTGTGATTATTTGACAAAAATAATAAAAAGATGCAACTAGCCTAACTCACTGATAGGCAAAGAAAAAGCCATCATTTCTGATGGCTTGTCCAGTTTAGCTCCCCTTACAGACGAAAGATGCAACAACAATACGTTGATTGAGTATGTAACTATTAGAAAAATGAAGGGTTGAACTTCGTGTAAAATTTATAGGAGGTTTATTTATCATTCAATCCAACGCCAAATCCAAACATTGCAGCAACCAAGGCTAGGTGAATAATCATAACTGCCTTTTGCCAAGTTGGTCTGTCATTCCATTTTTGTTCTGGATTGAAAGGATCAAATGCCAATCCTATACCTAAAGATGCTGCTGCTTGAACATAGTCTTTAGCGAAAATGGCTTGGTATAAGCCTAATAATAAAAAACCAATGTAGAGGTACTTGCTGAAAGGTGCGTTCATTTTGAGTCTATTTGATTTAGAACAAAATTAAAAAAATGTCTCTATTTAGAAAAAAATAGTGAAGAAAATATCTTGCAATGCCAATAACCCAACAAAGTTGCAGCTTTTTCAAAATAGATTGAACTTAGAAAGTTTTCTATTAGTAAACTTATTATCTTTGTCTTGTGTTTAATATTATCACCCGAAGAACGCTACTGGCATATGCCAAAAAATATCCTATGGCAAGGGTTGCTTTATTTGAATGGTATCATGAATTAGTAATATCGGATTTTAAAAGTTTTAATGAGCTTAAAAAGGTACATGGAAATGTAAGTTTAGTGAGTGATGATAGAGTTGTATTTAATATCATGGGAAATAAATATAGATTAATAGTAAGGATTGTGTTTGAGTTTAAAGCGATACAGATCAAATGGTTTGGAACACATAGCGACTATGATAAAATTGATGTAGCAACTATACAATATAAAAAGTAAGAATATGGAACTGAAAATTATTAAGAACAAAAAACAATACGAGCAATACCTTGATTGGGTAGATGTTCAGTTTAATAATAAGGTTAAATCGAATACCCCACAAGGCGAAAAGCTACAAGTAGCACTTTTATTAATTAAACAGTATGAGGATGCTAACTATCCTATTCCATTACCTGATCCTATTGATGCTATTAAATTTAAAATGGATGAGTTAGGGTTGAAGAATAAGGATCTTGTAGGCAAAGTCGGAAGCAAAGGCTATGTATCTTCTTTACTTAACAAAAGAAAGCCATTGACGCTTGAATTAGCCAAGTTGTTTCATCAAGAGCTTAAGATCCCAGCTGAAGTCTTATTGTCCTAATTTCAACTTGAAGTCGCAAATTGCGACCACAAGTAAGGACTTGGCATAAATAGAAAAAGCCCTGCAAAATGCAAGGCTTTGATCTGCTCCCCTTACCGGCGAAAGATGCAACTATAATGCGATGATTGAATATGTGACAATCAGGAAATTGAAGGGTTAAACTTCCTACAATTTTAAAAGAAGGACTTAATTACATCTCTGAAAATCAAGAAGAGAAATACAAGTACGCCCACGATAACTTCATTTCGATACTTTTTAAGGAATTGAACTAGCTTATCCATAAAACATAAAAAGGTTGCACTACAAAAGTATAACCTTTTTATCATTTTTGCTCCCTTAATAGGTGAAATGTTGCAGCCGTTTTCATTAGTTGAACTTGCCAAAATCAGGAAAGAAAAAATAAAATTTACCTACTAAATCTCTTAAAAAAAGTCCAAATAACTTCACAGGCATT
>Ga0304730_1001247_pt1 | contig 19690 bp, 12 predicted proteins | sample M_130628_MF_Meta_FD_190474 | JGI IMG/M metagenome (GOLD analysis project Ga0304730, IMG submission 190474) | Freshwater microbial communities from Lake Montjoie, Canada to study carbon cycling - M_130628_MF_MetaG (v2) (version 2) | ecosystem: Environmental > Aquatic > Freshwater > Lake | place...
TCAGTTCCGTTTTCTAGAACTTTGCTTGTTCCGTTTGCAGCATAGATATCGCCTTTAACGTCCCCAGTTAAATTACCAGTAACGTTACCAGTTAAATTACCTGTTACGTTACCGGTGTGCAGTCCTGTGCTATTACCAGTTAAATTACCAGTAACATTACCAGTAATATTAAGAAATGCAGTATTAGTGCCGTCGCGTTTTACAAGAGTACCAAATGTACCAATGTCGGTAGCAGCATCAATAATATCAGTAAAATATTTACCACCAATAACAATTGGTGCCCCTGCTGCAGACTGTAAGTCGCTGTTGGAGCCCATTCCACCAACAAATAACCTACCGCCCATATTTGAAATAGAACCAGTACCAAATGTATAAGCCAGTTCACCAGTATTTAATAACTGTGGTGCAATGGAAGTACTACTTCTTTTAATCTTTATCGTTGATTTATCAGCCATTTTTTTCTTCCTTTAAAAGAATCCGCCTTCCATCGTCTGCTGTTCAAGCAGCTTCGATGAAGTCCATTTATCTGTTCCAGAGTTATAAACTAGTAAGCTTCCTGAAGCTAAAATACTAGTATCTACGTCTGATAGCCCTTTAATTGTAGTTTGTGTAGGACCTATCATCCCACCAATAACCACTCGTGTATCGCTTTGAGACGAAACAACTGTTGGTTCCGTCTTTTCAATTACAACCGAGTTATTAATTTCGGTTATGATTATTTCTGTTGTCATCTAGTAACCTCTTTAATCAGTGTAAGACTACCACTTAAAAATGGATATACAAGTCCTTGATTATCCGTTAGTTCCATAGAATATACTGCTGCATCAAAACTAAATGCAGCAGTACGAGCTGCGGATATATTCATAGAAATTGTAAAATTAACAGGATCAATACTAATACCACCATTAGCGCTAGTTAATTCATGAATTACTGTTGAGGAATCTATAGACTCTCTAATCTGCATTTGTGCAGTATATCCTGTTAGTGGTATTGGTTGATTCCATTCTATAATACCTCCACTTGTGTATGCTCCATAATCTGATGAATTTACTTGATTTAGGGTTACACTATTAGTAGTTTTTGAAGTTACTAGATAATAATCAGTTGTTGATGCAAGATTAATATCTTTCATTCCAAGAACGCCGTTTACTCTAATTCTCCAGTTTAGTGGAATAGTATGTGCGCTAGCTGTAGTGATTACACAGGGGGCTGCTTTAGTAATACTTGAAATTGGGGCATATTGCTTAGTTTCTGATTCCCAACGAAGAGTCTCTTTAAAAGTACTACCTTGATAAATTCTGTAACTAATTCGTGCTGGTTCCATTATATCACCTTACTTTCTTTGCTGCCGCAAGTGTAGCCGATACTCTAAATTTATTTACTTCTTCTGTTAGAGCTACAACTTCGGTTTGTAGTTGCTGATTCTCAAGGCATAACTGTGCTAGTTGTGAATTTAATAGAATCATTTCTTGTTGCAAGCGATTTAATTCAGTTGCAAGTAAGCCATTCTGTTGGCTCATACGCTCTAGCTCTGTATGCATTAAAGTAATTACGCTAGTTTCAGCATTAGTACTTTTCCAGTCTTTTAACAACTTCTGAATTCCAACTGAGAAAGCAATAACTGCTAACGCAACTAGTGAAATTGTCTGAATAAAACTGTGGTCATTAATCTCCACCATAGTCAGATCTCCTTATTAGCAGTGGTTATATATTTAATTATAATCTAAACGGGGAGTCTGCCTTTTAGATTGGGATAAAAGCTTGTCAAGAAAAAATATTGGAATGTTCTGACATTTTGGTATATTATACCATAAGGGCGGGAGTTTGTCAATGCAAAAAAATACCCTGCCCAAGTAATGGACAGGGTATAATTTTTGCAGTTTAAACTGGTGGATATAACTACACAGGAGTGGTAGGCCACGTTACATTATAAGGATAACCACTTTGAGCTGGTATATCTCGTAATGCTTGACGGTATAATTGCCATTGATTGTATACACTATCACCAAGCCTAGATTTTGCAGATAAAGTATCTATCCAATCAGTACCTGTTAATAAATGTTTACGTTTAATTCTAATTTCTTCTATGGCTAATTCAGGTAATAAAACCCATTGTTTTGTAGAATAGTCAAATCTCGAATAAGCGCTAGTTTTTTCAGGTATTTGAACGGCAATGTTATCAGCAATATAGTATTCTGTATCATTGTATGAACCTTCAATATAACTCTCATCTTGTTGTAGTTGTATCTCAATATTAGGTGTTTGAACAATTCTAAGTATTTGACCTGTTGATTTTTTATAAATAGAATAGTTCATCGTTTTGCCTCAATTATCCATATTAATCTATTTTTTACATAGCCATTAGCACTAATATGAAGTGAGTATGTATAAGTGCCTGCAGGTATAGTTTCAGCAAAGTGTATAGTTGGAGTACTACTACCAACAACTAAACTGTAAATATCTCTCTTTAAGCTAAATACAGGAAAAACTACTGTGTCACTTGAGTCACCATTGCTAAAGGTTTCTTCTCTTGACGAACCTGCACAAACAATGTATAGCGGACCACCGCTTGAAGTAAAAGTTAATGACTGTACTCCAGTTCCTGTTTGATATAAGTATGCATAAGTAGTTTCTGCAGCTGTATAAGAGCTTGATTGATTAGTAACAGAGTTTGCTGCTAAGTTGGCTGTAGAGATAACATTACCGTTTAATGTAAGCTGGCCCCCGTTAAAAGTAATATTAGTTGTTTCATTACCTAGTGCAAACAATCCACTTCCATATAAAATACCGCCACTACCAGTCATGGAAGTACCACTTATTGCTGCAGTACTGGCTTTTATATAGTCAGTAACTGTTAAATTACCTGTATTAGTAGTAATTGCAGAAAGTGATCCAACTTTTAAACTTCCAATATAAGGAGTAGACCATACGGTTGTATAACTTCCGTCAAATATACCGTCTGCTACGTAAAGCGAAGCATTACTACTTGGGTCTGGATCTACTGCATACCAAGTTACGTTAAATGAACCTCCCCAAGTTGCTGCGGCTGAATAGCCTGGTGGTCTTGCGGCTACACTAGAATATACGTACACATTTCCAGACACAGGGGCAGGGTTGCCAGCAATACGTGCATACATAATAACAGCTGATGCGCCAACAGTTCCAATTCCTGCAGTTCCTTGAGGTCCTTGAGGTCCTTGAGGTCCTTGAGGTCCTTGAGCTCCTGTTGCTCCTGTTGCTCCAGTTGATCCTGTTGGTCCTGTTGCTCCGTTTGTACCATTTGTACCGTTTGTGCCTGCTGTTCCATTAGTACCATTAGCTCCATTAGCACCAGCATATCCCGACACTACAATACTTGCATTACCCCAATTTATTGTAGTACTTGTAGCAGTAGCACTATCAGTTACTGTTGCAATAGCACTATATAAATAAAATCCAGTTGAGGGTGCTATAGTAGTAGATTTACTCCAGCCTGATGGTGCTAAATAACTTCCATCAGCCCAGTAATAAGTACTAGATCCACTAATACTTGGAGTTGACAGTGCCCACTGATAAACTTCAGGTTTTGCAGTTGATACACCGGAAACAGCATTACCATTTTGACCTGCTACATACGTGCTGTAACCAGTAGACCAATCAATTGTAGTTGTGGTAGCTGTAGGTACGTCAGTTACTTGCTTACTAGCAATCCACAGTTTAAGACCAGAAGTTCCTGGATTTGTTGGTGGAGTATTTTGCCAACTATTTACGCCACCATATCCTGAAGTTAGTCCGGTTGACCATGTATATGTAGCAGTACCGCTTGGAGCTCCTATAATATTTACTGCGCTCCATTGATATAAATAAGCTGTAGCAATTTTATTAGGAGTAGTACCTGCTGCTCCTGTTGCACCTGCGGGACCTGCTTTACTTTTAGATATACTATATATTTTATCTACAGTAAGTCCAATATAAGTAGCTCTTAGTGTAGCTGTACCACTATCTGTAGATAATGCACTAACAGTATAAATACCTGTAGAGGCAATACTAATAGTTACTCCTGTTGAACTTACAACTGAATAAGTTACTGCAGCATTACCAGTTTTGTCAGTTGTACCATCAAATATATAAAAAGTACCTCCTGTTCCACTAAAGCTGGAGACATTACCAGATGAATCTGCGGCTACAGTGCTAGCTTCATTCGACAATACTGCACTAATTGAGTTAGTTCCATTAGTACCGTTAGTACCATTATTTCCAGGCTTAATAGCAATCATTGACATTACGTCTGTAGCTACAACAGTTCCGGTACTTGCACCTTCTCGTATTTTTACAGTAATTTGTTGCGGCATTGAGCTAAAAAGAGCTGCGGGTGTGTAAGTATATGTGTTTGTAGTGGAGTTTTGTAAAGAACTGGTGCCCACTAAAAACTCATAGTATACTGTACCTGTAGTATTTTGGGCTGTAGCTGTAATTACTGCGGAGGTTGGTGATGGCGACGTACCTGCAACATCATATACAAAAGCTTGACTAAGTGTAGTTAAGTCAACTGATCTAGAGTTAGTTCCGTTACTACCATTAGTACCATTAGTACCATTAGTACCATTAGTACCATTAGTACCATTAGTACCTGCTACACCATTTTTAGACTTATTTAATGTAAATACTTTATCTAAGTTAGTTGAACCTACAGTAGCTCTATAAGTTGCAGTTGCTGTATCTGCTGAGATAGCTGTAATCGATATAACACCAGTAGTACTAACAATAGTACTGGTCATACCAGTTTCAGATACTTTAGACCACGTAACTCCATCTGCGTTACTAAGGATAGTAGTACCTCTTACAACTACTAATTGACTGCTTAAGGGAAATTGTCCTGGTATAACAGTACCTGCGGAATCGCAAGTAATAGTTTGATTTTCATTAACTAAGCCCGCGACTAAGCTGTCATCGCCTTCTTTTAAAGCATAAACACTAATTTGATCAAATACTGTTTTACTATTTCCAGTAGCCTCTACTCGTACTAATTGAGTTCCAGTTGTAAAACTAGATAATGTAAATGTAGGGCTTGTTTGTCCTGTTTGAGTAGTAAAATTTGTACCATTGTCTGTAGACACTTTCCAAACATAAACAGGACTAGAACCTAAATTAAATGGTGTAGCAGTAAAAGTTATAGAAGACGGGGATATTACCCCAGTATTTTTAGCTGCAGCAAATACCTGTCCTGTAGATGTTAAAATAACGTTTGAACCAGGATTACCGTCTACTGATTTATTTAAGCTCAAAGTTTTTGATTGAGTTACTCCATTAACAGTTGCGCTAAATATTGCTTCAGCAAAAGCATTACTCAAACTATTGATAGTAATTAATCCTGTAGCATCGATGCTAAAAGACCCTGCATCTCCTCCAGTATAGCTTACCTTTGCAAAGGTTGCTTGTGGATTGGTTGTATTGTCTAGTAACCTTGAACCTAGCGCTGCATATAATCTAGAAGTAAACGGGAACTGGCCAACTATAGGTGTTCCACTACTATCACAACTAATTGTTTGATTTTCGTTAGACAGACCGACTGTAAAAGCATCATCACCTTCTTTGATACTATAAACTGTAAAAGTATCAAAAGCACTGTAAATATCTTCTGTTGCAGTGACTGTAACCGTTTTTGTAGATCCTGCAATAAAACTGTTTAATACAAAAGTGTTTCCACTAATTGTACCAATAGTGGTGTTTGGAGCTATACCATCTACTAGCCATGTATATGTTGGATTAATAAAATTACTTTGTGTAGCAGTAAATACTACTGTTGACGGACTTATTGCGGTGCTATTTTTTGCAGTAACAAACGCTTGTCCGGTTGCACTTAAGTCTACTGCCCTAGAAGAAGCACCTTCTACACCTTGTTTTGACTTAGCAAAACTTTGTGTAGTAATAATGTCTACTGTTACACCTGTAGTAGTTATTACTCGTATAGTGTAGTCAATAGTTGCAACATCTGTAGTCATTGCTGCATGAGTGTCATAATAAACTAAATTTGAGCCAATTTGCGGAGTAGTATCTGCTGTAATACCAGTTGCATTTACAGAAACTACACGCCAAGTACCGTTAGCATAAGGACTAGTGTTATCAACAGGTAAATATACTGAACCTTGTAGAACTTTAAGAATAGTTCCACTACCAATGTAACTAGAAGTTACTGTTGAACCGTTAGTATTAGCAGGTATATTATGTGATTCATTACTAGAAACTACTGTAATCTGTTCAGTACCGTCATTAGTCCTGAAAATACTCATAGTGTCCGTAGTTGTTCCTAGAGTTGCTGTTATTCTGGCATTTCCTATAGTTACACCTTTTGCATCAAAATTTGCTGGTGTAATAGTAATAATGTTATTGTTTTGTGTAAAACTAACTGCACCTAACGATACTCCTGCTCTTGTAAATCCTGTTACTGTAAAAGTAGGGGTGCCAGTAAGGTTTGTTAGATTAGCAGTTACAATTATAGAAGAACTTGCTGAAGCAGTGGAGTATTGATCTTTGTAAGCAAACTGGTTTGCAGTTGCCGTCAAGTTTAATATAGGCGCAGTTTGTCCTGCTTGTGCTTTATAAACATTCCATACTTCTTCTAGAGTTGTTCCGCCATAAGTTGCTGTAAAAGTTACATTTCCTGAATTAGCGGTTAACCCTGTACAGGTATATACACCTGTAGTCGAATTAATAGATACTCCGGTAAGATTGGTTGTAGTATTTGTTTTGATGGCATAAACAGGGCCATTACCGCTTACATCTTCAGCACCATTATATACTTTAAAAGTACCTGTGGCTTGAGAAAAATCTCCCCCAGTACCGTCCATTGCTGTAGCAATAGGTACAGGATCATTAGTTAAATATCCAGAAACAGTTGTACTATCACTATAAACAACTTGATTTAATTCAGAAGATATAGTATAAACATCTGGATCGATAGCACTAATAAAAGCATATCTTACATAATAACGTGTTCCTGGAGTTAGTCCAGTAATGGTAATAGCTAGACCACTTCCATTATATACTAAAGTACCTTGATTATTGCTTGGATTAAATCCAGTTGTACTTGAATACCATACTTTAACGGATATTAGGTCGTCTCTAATATCCGTTGTTCTAACCATGTCGTATGGTGTATCTAATACTAAGTGTAATGATTTTACACCTGAATATAAATGTGCCGCCATGCTTATCCTTTAAGTAATAGTTTTGACAACTATTGTTCCAAGAGTACTAGCATCACTATAGTTATTAGTTCTATCTACAGTTCTGCATGCTACTCTATATGTAACGCCTGCTTCTGAAATTCTTGGTGCAGGTTGGTCTCGTAAATCAAATCTAGCTTCTTCTGTACTACGAATAATTTTAATATTATTTGTAGTAGTATCTAATTCCCAGAAATCTGAAGAGCCTGTATCTTTATATAATCTATATTCGTAAGTTAAAAAATCAGAGGCTTGTGTAATAACTGCAGGTTTAGCTACAATAAATGTATGGTCCAGATCCATAGTTAATGTTGGTGCTACTGCTCCACTATTATTTTTGCCATCATTTAGGAAAGTAAATGTATCAGACCAAGGGCCAGTAATTTTACCTGTTGAATCTAAGTATCTTGCTCTAAGTTTATATACTACATCTGAGACTAAGCCAGTAAACGTAAATCCACTAGTTTCTTTATTTGTAATGTATATTTCATTAGGACTAGTATCATTAAATAATGTATCGCCTTTAACAATATCAAACTGTACTTTTGCTGCTACTGCAGGTAAGTTTGGTGGATTTGAAAAAGAAGCAATAGCAATATTTTGATAGTTACCCACAGAAATTTGCTCAGCTAAAGGGCTGGTACTATTAACATCATTTATGATTGGTGATAGTGTAATAGAATTTTTAATTAAGTCCGTATTAACACTAGTAATATTAGCATTAAATACTAATAAACCGCTTAAATCTGCTGTATATATTTCAGGTGAATAGTCAACTAAAGTTAATTTTGCACTATAGTTTGTACTAGGCTCTACTGCTATAACAACACATTCTTGCATTGTTTTGTTTATTTCACCTAACATAAACAAATTATCTACTTCAATATTGTTGCTATCAGTAATTGTAGTTGTCAATGTAATACTATCGGTATATCCAGTAGTTGTTACTGCAACAAGAGTTTTAGTAACACTACCTGTACCAGAAGTACTTAAATTATTAGTTCTAATTAGAATAGTATAGGTTTTACCAGTTTCTAAATATGTGGCTTCTGTAAGTGTAAGAGTATTTCCATTTATGGATTTTATTCTTCCAGTTCCAGTTCCCCATCGTGGTACATCGTGAGTAATTCGTACTAAGTCTCCGCGAGAACATACTAGTTGTTCAAAATCTACATTTAAACTATAAGTTTCAGGACGTAATTTAATTTGCGCAAAATGCCACCTAGCTAATCTTATGGCTTGGTCAGCATTTGTTACTCCGGGTAGAGACAGCTGTTCAAATAATTCTGCTGCTTTTTTACCATTACCGGCTGTTGCAGCATAACCATAGTTATATATAATTAATTCATTAGCTTGATAAGCTAATGATTCATCAGGTATGGTAACTCTAAATGCATGAGGCAATATAGGTAAATTTTTTGTAGATTCAAATCCCCAACTATTGTGTGGAGTAAAATGTTGTGTGGTATAGGCCCTTGGTTGGTCTATTACAACTCCCCACTTTCCGTCTACATAAGTAGGGCTAGCAAGACCTGCTGCACAAATATCTCGCAATGTATCCATTACGCTTTGTGTATTAGTTAATATACTATTGTATGTATATTTTAAGCAATAAACTGCAGTACCTGTTCCAACTCCAACTCCCGTAGCATAAAACCCTTCTCCAATGTTATTGGATCCGGCGCCAATACTTGTCCAGTTAGTAGTTCCAGGGGTTTTAATAGTATAATACTTACCTACTACAAAATTACCAGCAGTAACTGTTGTTGGGATAGGATTACAGAAATTATGCCACTCAGTTAAACTTGTTAAATCAAGTTGCGATATTTTAGTTACTCTAAAAGCATTAGCTGGATGAGTTAATACATATATAAATAAACTTGCCGGATTATTAGTAGGACGTTTTGGCCCTGTCCAAGAACTTGTGGTTCTATCATAATCCCAAGTAATTGTCTGTACTAAAGCATTTAGTCCGTCTACCGTACCGTTTACTTTATTAGTACTTTGTACTCTTACCGCCGTTTTAGCTAAATAACACCCAGGAGGATTAACCATAGGGCTAGCTTTACTATCATAACTAGTTACATTACTTAATACGGCTTTATGATACTTGTGATAATCTGTTTCATCTTCTACTTCATCACTGTTTAAACGTTTAACACGTATTTGATACCTACCACGAGGTAAATTTTCTAAAGAATGTACGTAGTTAAAAGCGTCTTTTCGATTCTCAAAAAATCCAGAGGTGCCAAAAGTAAGAATAGTATTTGCGGCTGGACGAATATTTAAACCACTGTTTGCAGTATATCCAATAGCAACGCCTATAGCAGCTAATCCGCCGCCTGTATTTCGGCCTACAATAACTATTGTATGGGTACCTTTGGTAAGTTTGATAGAGCTTTGTACGTAGTTGTTATACCCACCTTTGGGCATAGTTGCAACTTTAGTGCCGTCAATGTATACTTCGCCTTCATCATCAGCAGCTGCTTGAATTGTGTAATATCCAGTATAGGGAAAGTTTACATTTGATTCAGTGTGTGTCCATTCAGTAAGATTACTGTTACTAGACCAAACTGATGTATTCTTCAATAGATTGCACCAGCCTTTCCAGGCTCCTGCTGTAACTACGGTCGAACCTAGGGCAGTTATCTGTCTAGTTGTCCAGATAGTTTCGGCTGTTCCTGGTGTTACACTTGTGGCTGTTTCAGAGTATAACTTACCAGCTTTAATACTAATTTTCTTAGTGGCTGAGTCACTCCAATTACCTTCATCAAACGTTTGAGTTACAGGTGTAACTGTTTGAGTTAACCCAGTAAGTCCAGCATATCCACTGATAGCACTACTATCAACATTCACTGTACCGCTACTACTTTGATATACAGTATATAATTTTAAATAACCAGAAGGAATTGTTGGTATATAGTTCCAAGATTTATCTATGTCTAGTAAATAGCTATAACTAGTGCTATTATACTTATCTTGTAACCATACGCTAGCGTTAGCTTCTATGTTATCTGTAACTGCTCCGTCAAATCGTGCAATACCCCCATTAGGGCTTAAGCAAAATATACTATAACGGTATAGATTAACTCCGTATTCGGAATCTGGGTCCCTTGGAGGCGTTAATATAGCCGTATAAGCTTCAGCATCTAAAGTACTTGCATCTGCATTGCCGTTTTTGTATATGCCCAAAGATGTACTAGTGTTTGTTGTATCCCATGGCAATGTACTGTACAGACGAGTTTGTAACTCTAACTGGCAAGTAGTTGCAGCTGCTTTACCATCTTTGGTATTAATTTTACGCATACCTTCTGGAAAGGTAAACGCAATATCTATGGCATCAGCATCTTGAACAAGCGTTACTTCTGTCCAGGCATTGCCATCAGTAATATTGTTTACTAGCTCAACATTCTTAAACTGTTGTTCAACATCTCGACCGTATAGGTTATCAAAAGCAGCAGTAGACTCACCTTGAATTCCTTGTAATGTAACGGGGCGAGGAACTGTAGAAGGTAATCCATCATAATATGAATCAATTGGGTTTCCGCCAATACAAATATCGCTAATATCAAGAGGACCAAATCCCCACACAATAGCAGTATTTAAAATACTTGTATCCGTTAAAGATTCTACATATGGTGTTGCTCCAAGCATACCTGTAAAACGCACTTTACCTAATACGACTGGAATAGCTCCAAATTTACTAGCTTGATTACTTGAACCTGTAAATAAATTTAATGCTGCAGCGGTACCGGAGTCAGTAGTACTTGGTGGACGAATGGGAGCAATAACATTTATCAATGCCATACCTGCCATATTAATAGCCATAGTACCAACAGCTGTTTGTACAGCTGCAGTTGATCCTGGTAATAGGTACGATCCAACATCAGCTCCAAAATAAGCTGCAGCTACAACTACGGCAAGCGTTAAAATTAAACGCTTTGTTGATCCACCTTCGGCAATGCTTTTATATGATACTTGCTGATTTTTGCGTAGTACAGTAGTATCCCAATCTTTTTGTGGAACTACTATACCATCAATCATAACCACAATTTTATCAGCAAGTACTTTACTTACTTGATATTTGTGGTGTACAAAATCAACAAAATTCTGGACTGTAGTACCTTCTACAGTCCAATCTAAATTAGTACTCATTCTTAAGGGATGAGGTGCCCCTACAACCGCTACTTGAGCTTGTGTTGTATATTTATAAAAACCTACAAAACGGTTTTTCCATTTTAAATTATTTAATGATTCAACTACTGAATCCATGCCTTCGCGGCAGTGTAAAAACTTATTATCGCCTACATATATGCCCACGTGCGTAGGCTCGCCCATAATATTAAATAGACATAAGTCTCCAATATTTGGTGCAGTTAATTCTTCCCAATTGTCTATGTGACTATTAATAACAGAAATAATGGCGGGATCTTGCCCGCCATCGTATTCATCAGTATAGCTTGGCAGATCAATATTAAATTGATCTTTGTAGTATAGTCGAGCTAATCCCCAGCAATCTACACCAGCTTCAGTTCTGCCATTTTCAAGGTAAGGTAATCCGATATATTTATCATAATTCATTAGAATAATCCTGGAAAATAACTAGGTGTAAAATTAAAGCTAGGAAATGGTTCTTTATTATAACTAACCATGCTTAAGCTTAAATTAATAGTTTCAGAATTATAAGTAACATTTGTAATATAAAAACCAGAAAAACTAGCTTCTACATAGTTAGGTGTTCCTGATAATACTAATTCTATCAATACCTTAGTTTGTGAAAACAAATGTGTTCGGATAATCTCAATAGCTTCTGGTGTTACATATTTAAATGTAATAGAACACTCACCAACGCCTGTTTCTTGTTCGGCAGGCAAGTTAAGTTCCATTGGCAAGAATACGTATTCATTGCTACGGCTAGTAACTCCGTATATTACTTCTGTGTCTGTTGTAGACGATAGTCGACCTGTATACCCATCCGCTAATCTAACTGCAGTAGTAGTTGCTGCTGGATCAGTTGACCCATTTGGATCATAAATAGTAAATAGCATAATAAGCTGTTGATCCGTCTCTGACGAAAACATAGCTTTAATAGCTGCAGAGGATAGTGTATTAATTCGGCTCATGGCAATATTTCAAACTTTAAAGAGGTCTTCCAATAACCAGGGGCTAAATATTGTAAGTTATAAAAATCACTATCGCCTTGAGGAACTATCCTGGCTTCAACAACAGCAGCAGTTCTAGGGTGTGGGAAGCTAAATCGTTTAACCCCTGCAAGATCGTTTTTAATAAAATTTTCAAGTGTTGTACATTGTGCAGTTGTTAAAATAAAGGAAAGGTCCATTGTATTAGGACGCTTTCCTCGGTTTCTCATTTTTGCAGGTCCAGCATCCATTGCAGAACGTATGATATTCTGCCCAATGGATTCTGAAAAACCTTTTTGAGGTGATTGTGGTAAGGCTGAAGGCCAACTTGGTATTGCCATAATTATCTCCTTGCAACTGTTGGTCTATTGCCGTAGTTGCTTGCTAGGGATTGTTGTACGGAACTTCCAGGTCTTGAAAGCTCACTAGCAACCATGTCTCCCACGATTACTTCAATTCTACGATTACCACGTGAATCAGTAGTTTCCTTGGTAGTAGCTTTTTCATTTCCATAGTTGTTAACAACTACATCGACATTGCCTCCACCTCCAGGCCCACGAACTCCAAGATTACCGTTGTTATCACGCTTTAGGGGCATAATGGCTTCGGGACCTGCTTCACCCATTAATCCAGTACCTTTGGCAAACTTAAACATAGTTGGCTCAGTTACGACTGAATTTGTAAACATTCCGCCTTGGGCAAAAGTTTTAAGCCCTGTATCGTATACTCCGCCTTTTGCTTCGAGACTAAACCCTGGTAACGAGGGTCCTCCGGAATTAACAAGTTTATTAGTTAAAGCGGTTGAGTTGAAACCAAACGCACTTCCAATAAGATTCATTAAACCAGGTTTTGCAGCAGCATAAGCTTGCATCATTTGTTGCTGCATTTCGTAGCGAATCAAACCTTCAATCATACTATCTATTAGTCGTTTAAAGCTACGCTCACCAGTTTTAGCAAAATCAATAAGTACGTCTGTCATACCCATAAAAGTATCGTCAAATACTTTTCCATAGGCTTTTTGACGTTCAGTATATTGTGCATCTTGATCTAAAGCTTTTTTCTTGGCTTCTAAGACTTGATTAATACTACTGATCTCAACATCTTTTCTAGTTGTAATAGCATTCAGCTCATCTTGAGCATCTTTTGCTGCTTGGCTTCCAGGAGTTGCATTGTTTATTGCTTGTTGCAACCTATTTTTATCTTGAAGATATTTAAGATCTATTGCTGCTAATTTTTGTGTTTGCTCAATGCGTAATGTACCAAGATCTAAATCGTACTTTCTATTAGCTATTTGTTGGTCATTTAAGGCAAGATCTTTAATCTCATAATCTAATTGCATTTTAGCTAGTTCTAAACTAGTGTTAGCTGTAAGGTTATTAGCTTCTTGAATAATTGATAGTATATTTAAACGTTTAGCTTCTTGATCTGCTATTAGTTTATTTTGGGCTAGCAGTAAGTTCACACCGTTTTGCTCTAATTGGCCAGTTAATTTTGCATTAGCAACTTTTTCTTTATTGGTAAGTACTACTTGACCTTGCTTTAATGTCTCTAAGTCTTTTGTTTCTTGAGCGTCTAACTTACCCATACCCTCATACATTGCTATAGCTTTTTGTACTTTTAATCTATCATTACTAATATCTAGTATAGAAGACTCTAAGTCTTGTTTTGCTAAAGTATCTTGATAGCCTTTTTGTAATATAAGCTGTTCTTGTGTTAAGAATCCATTTTGTGAAGATAACAATGACAATCTTTGATTATCTAATTCAACATCACTTTTCTTTACTGACATATTAGATTGTTGAATAGCTTTTTGCTCATCTAAACGTTTAAGTTCAGTGTTCAAACTGTTAAGCAATTTATCTTTATTTAATTTCGCAGCTTCAACATTAACACCGGCAAATTTTTGTGCTTCAGTTATCATTGCCTGTACTTGTGCATTGAATTCAGGGCGTTGTGCTCCAAATTCTTTCATAGCTTTTACTGCATTATTAATGAATTTACTAGTATCTTTTCCGCTTTGTAATCCTTGGAATTCTGTATTAAGTTCTTTCATGGCAGTAAGAGAATTCATCTTACCAGCAAATTCAGATTTTTCCTTAGCGCTAGCATTTGGATTTGCTAAAATTTGTTGAGCTAAAGTATTTAATTCAACGGCATTAGTATTTGCATTTTGTGCAGCCATTGCCATAGTACTGGCTCTAATCATATCACGCTGTACATTTAATAACTGCTGTTGTAATCCAATGCTTCGAGCATTAGCGCTACCTTCAAGCGCAGCAGTACCTGGTATGATTCCACTAATTGAACCTAGTATACCTTTTTTCAAGTCTATGTCAGCTTGTGCAAAACCATTTTTAATACTTTGTTGTACTAAATTTGCACCTTTTTCAAATGCTTGAAAGTTTAAATCTGCAAATACTTGGTTTTGCATTACTTTTGCAATTTGAGCATTAACGTCACTTGTTTTTCTTTCTAACTTAGCAATATTCATACGCTCTATGGCTAACTTTGAATTTGCAATAATTATAGCATTTTCATCACGGAAGATACCGCGCTTATTCTTTTCCGTATCTGCCGATAATTTAAGTTTAGCTTCGTTTTGTACTGCTTCTGCTAAGTTCTTTTTAAGTTCGCCTTGTTTATTGTTTAACTGTTCTAATACTGGTTGCAACTTTTGCAGTTGTATAACACTATCTGGATTAAAGATTCCTAAGCTTGTAGTATCTTTTAATAGCTCAATCATGTTGGCAATACTATTAGCAGGATCCTTTAATGCTCCTGACATTTTTACACCAACGGTTATTAAGTCATTACCTAGCTTTGTCATAGGAGACTTATCAACTACTGAGTTAATAAAATCTCTAAAGCTTAACCTAACTTGTTTTAATGCATCATCAAATTCTTTACTTCTGCTTGCCGCATTAGCGGCTTCTGTACCAAACTTTTTAAGTGCGTCTTCAATAGCTTTTATAGCTTTTATGGCTCCAGGGCCTTTTTCAGCTATAGCATATGCCCAGTTTAATTCTCCACTACCTGGTGCTGTACCAAGTGCTTTATTTACTACATCTTTTGCGCTATTTCTATCTTCACGATTTGTCATTGAAGCAACTTGCTTACTGATGTTAGCAGCAGCAGCTTGTCCAAACTTAGTTTCATTGTCGTAACCAAGTCCTTTAGAAAAAGCATTAATAAACTTATCCCAAGCACTAGATTCGGTTACTTTTACTAACTTTTCATAAGTTTCACGCAATCCAGTAAGTGCATCGTTAAGTCCTAGCACTGCATTTGCTTGTGCAGTAAGATTGTCTGAACCAAATATTTTTGAAGCATCTTTCTTTTTAATAGCTTCTAAAGTATCATCATAAGTTTTTAGTGCAGTGGTATTAGTATCAATAGCAGCATTAAACTTGTCAAGTTGTTCTTTGTTTTTGCTAATCCACGTATCTAATAACTTAAATGCGGCTACAATAGCTAGGGCTATCATTATATAGGTTTGTGTAGCTGCTACAAAACCGATCGCTGCTGTGGTCGCAATAGTTATTGCGCCAGTAAGTCTAGTCCATTGGGCACGAATAGGGCCTAAATCTGATTTACTTACTTCTTGATTTAACTTACTAAATGCTGCTAATGGTCCGATTGTTTCTGTGTTTACTCCTGCATTACTTACTAAAGTTTTTTGCGTAGCAATATCTTGGGCACGTTTAGCCATTATTTGAGATCTGCCCAGAGCCGTCCAAATAGTTCCTTGACTGTGTAAAACTTTATTAGTTTCTTCAACTGCTTTTGTATATGCTTTTTCAGCTAAAGCGCTAGCTTGAATTTTTGCAATGGCGTTCTCATATCGTTGAGCTACATCCATCTTGCCCATGTTTTTATATTGATCTTGTAGCTTTTTAAGATGGTCAAGTTCTGCTTGTGTAACTTTGTCAGCATCTTTAAGCATAGTCTTGTATGCCTGTGAGTTTTTAGCAAAACCACTATCTCGCACAGCTGCTAAATCGCCAGCGGCTGTAATCTTAGCTTGTTTTGCTGCCTCTGCGGCTTTATCTAGTTCACTTTCTTTCTTAGACTTACTGGCTTCATAGGCATCTTTTGCCATCTGTGCACGTTGTAAAGAACCAGTTTGTGCTTGTTCTGCACCTTGTTTTAAAGCTTCTTTGTACTGTCCAATAGCGGGAAGTGCTTGTTTAACAATAGTAGCACCTAAATATGCTATTGCTGCAGTAAGAGCTGTTGGACTACTAGCTAGCCCAGAAATTAATGGTACTAAAAGCTTGTTTACTTTTTCTAATCCATTCTGTGCTAAGTCTTTTAAGCTAGCGGTTAGTTTATCATAAGGGTTAGCTTGTAAATTAATTGCTCCAAATTTATCATTGCCCTCTTTTAAAACTGCATTAGCAAATGCCTGGCGCTTTTCAAAATCTGTTAATTGAGCTTCTGTTTTACCTATGCTTCGTGCATAGTCTTCTGTAGCTTTACCAACTTTGGTAAAAATCCCAAGTTCGTCTAATAACTCAGGCTCTAGCTTTGTAATACCGCGAGTTAAACGACTAACTGCATCAGACATATTAACGCCTAAAGCTTTTGATGCACTATTTGCAACTGTACCTAGTTGCATCAACTGTTTACCACTTAAACCAGCAGTAGTACCTTTAACAGTCGCTTCCATAGCTTCGCGCATACTAATTGCACCATCAGTAGTAGCAGCAAAACTCTTTGCCAAAGTTCCTAGTGCCAGGCCGCTTTGAGCACCTAACTGATTCATACCTTGAATCATATTAGTAGTATCCATTGCATCACTTAATGCACGGAATCCTGCGCTTACTGCAAATAGATTGGCAGCATAAGTAGCATATAAACGTACTAATCCATCAAGCCCACGAGCTTGATTTGCAAAATCTCTACCAGAAGCACCAGTTTGCCCGGTTGTACCCCTAGCCCTATCGTATTCTGAGCTACCCATTGCTCCGCCAAATGCGGCAGCTTTGCCTTTACTAGCAGGGCTATTGGACATCTTTTGAATAGATTCCAGCGTACTCTTTAGCGCTTTTGCATTATTATTACTGTTATCAATAGAGTCACCTACGTCTTTTAACGCAAACTCTAAAACAATTCTATCATTAGCCATGCCTACTCCTTGTCGGATATTACCAAAATTTTTTGATAACTTAACTAGAGATCATTATACCATGTGACCACGCAGTTGTCAAACCAAAAAATTTTTAACGCAAAAAAGCCCGCTAATTTTTAGCTAGCGGGCTCTTGCATCTTTTTCTTATTATTGATTTCGTCTGATCTAATATTATCAATTATGCGTATTAGCATAATTATAAACTTTTGCTCTGACGGATCAACTTCTGTCGCTTCCAAAACATCTTTAATACCTATAAGAGATTTTCCTAAATAAGAACCACTCATAGTGTCCCATTCATCTCTTAACATCCTATAAGCATTAAATGCTTGTTGCACTTCAAACGGGAAATCATCAAACTCAACCGGAATCTCAGATTCTATAGGTTCAGAGCCTAATGCTTCACACATTTCAAAATATGCGTCTTTTGTCATTGACACACTCATATTTTGAATATAGTTGACCAACTGCAGATTTACTTGCTGGAGTTGGTCGTCGAAAAGTTTCCCAAATCCATAACCTGTTCACTAATAAAAGCGTCAAAGTTACTAGAGTTCTTCATTAAGTATAAAGCATTTTCTGCAGTATATCCTAATTCAGCATCCATATCTTTACCAGATAAATCAACTGGTGCTAATTGCTCAAGATAGTTCAGCTTTAAGCCTGACCATCCTTTAATAGCATTTTCAACATACAGCTGTAAGAATAAATCTTCATTGAATTCTTCAGACGCTTGACGATTTTTAAAACTAGTCTTTGTAGACTTTTTGCGAATATTTAATAATGTTTCGCGTGATAAAAATGCCAAATCAACTACAAAACCAGGCATACCAGGATATTCCACCTGTACTGATTTAGAAGGAACTAACAGTGTTTTTAAAGAGAGAGTAGTAATAGTCATTATATAATAAGATTAAAAAGAGAGACTGGAGATCAACCCAGTCTCTATGAAAATGCAACTTATACTGTTGTATTAGTTGCGAAGTATTTAACTTCTAATTCGTTCTTAGCTTCAAGGTCATATGCACCAGCGGTAGCACCTTGAGCAGTCATGTTAATAGAAGTAGCAATAATTTGTTCGGAAGTAATTGAAGGAATAGTCAACTGAGCAGTGGGCATATTTAACACAACTTTGTTTGTATTAAGTGCTCCGCCTAGTGAAATTTCAGCTGCAAACTTATTTTCAGTACTTGCTGAACTAGCTGCCAACATATCTTTCAACAATGTTGAGCTTTCGTTAGTACCAGTTTTTAGGTAGCAAGTAACTGTTGATGTAACAGCGCGGGTACCTGTAAAATAAGTAATAGGTTGATTAACAACACCCAAGTTAGCAGGCGTTAAGAATGTTAAATTATTGCTGATAGTTAGATTACCACCTGTTAAAGCAAGTGTATAAGCTTTAGCACTTAAACCACCAAAAGCTAATGAGGATAGTGTCAGAGTAGACAACTTATTAGCAATATAAGCGGCAGTAGTATCTTTTGATTTTGCAGTACCGCCTAAACCACCGCTCAGAGTAGTTGTACCAGAACTGTCAGCTAAAGTTACTGCAGTAGCGACTTGGCGCATTGTAGTACCTTTACCAGCCCAGGTAATAGAAGCAATAGCATCTAAACCAAAGTCAAGAGTAGCAGAGTCAAGGGCGCAGTTATCAATAACATAAGTTACATCTTCAAAGCGAATAATCAATCCAAATGCTAACAGTTGGTGAGCATTAGAGTTTCCAAATGCTACTGTTGCAAAAGGAGGTGCAAATGTACTAGACTTCGTCCAGCCAGCTCCTGCAGAACCAATTGCAGCTGTACCAGATAAAGAATTCCAAAGAACTGCTTCTTCTGCGTTAATGTAGTCGTCTGAGTCAAGAGCAGTAGCAGAAATGCTACCTTCTTCAAACTTAGGGCGAATATAAGTAGCAAAACTAAAGTCTACTGGCTCTAATGAAGTATTGAAACTGCGCTGACCACGAATAGGTGCAGCACCTGATTCGTTTACAGTAACGGTTTCTTGACCAGTATTTTGTGAAAAAGAGAATCCATCTTGAACTTGGATCTCTTGTGTGTTTGCGGTAGTGAATCCGGTTGCGGCTACAGCGCCTGTAACTGTCAAATTAGTTGTATAAAAAACTCGACTATTACGAATTAAATTTAATGCCATACTCTTTCCTTTATGATTTTTGGAAATATTCTAAGCACTATTACTAGATATTTATCTGT
>Ga0304730_1001249_pt1 | contig 19659 bp, 15 predicted proteins | sample M_130628_MF_Meta_FD_190474 | JGI IMG/M metagenome (GOLD analysis project Ga0304730, IMG submission 190474) | Freshwater microbial communities from Lake Montjoie, Canada to study carbon cycling - M_130628_MF_MetaG (v2) (version 2) | ecosystem: Environmental > Aquatic > Freshwater > Lake | place...
TTAAAGAGTTTGAACTCTTGAAGTACTTAGCTCAACACCCAGGTCGTGTCTTCACCCGCGCACAGTTGTTGCAAGAGATCTGGGGCTATGACTACTTCGGTGGTACTCGCACCGTAGATGTTCACATCCGTCGCCTGCGCTCAAAGCTTGGCCCAGAGTTTGAAGCAATCATCGGCACCGTCCGAAATGTTGGATACCGCTTTACCGTTGATGCATAACCATGCGTCACATCCTTAAGCTCCATCGGGATCTAAACACTGACTCCCTGCCACAAGCAGATCACGACTACACAATCCAAACCTTTAACCCTGCAATCCATAAACAACAATGGCTAGATCTAAATAACACCATCTTTGCTCACCACCCAGATCAAGGTAATTGGGCAATGCAGGATCTAGATAACCGCATCGCAGAGCCTTGGTTTGATGCAGATGGCTTCTTTCTCGCCACAGAAAACGGAGTTATTGAAGGCTTTGTGTGGGCCAAGATCCACCAGGACTTAATCAATCAAGATCCAGTAGGTGAGCTATACGTTGTTGGCACACACCCAGACCATGCAGGCAAAGGCATTGCTAGAGCACTTTCAGTGGAGGCAATCAATTACCTTGTTAATAAAGGGTTAAAGCATGCGATCTTGTATGTGGATGCAGATAATGAAAAGGGTTTGAAGTTGTATGGATCGTTAGGGTTTAACTAGTCCTAGGACTTTATTTGTTGATTTAACTGCGCAGAAATGGCCCTTGATATGTAAGGCACTGCATCCGACCAAGATATACCGAACTCTGCTTGGAAAGCTCCGGGGAAAGTTTGTCCTTGTCCTAGTCGTTTATAGATATTCATGGCTGCATCAGGTCCTTTAATTACCGTGAAAATCTCGCTGACTATGCACCCTATTGCATATGGATCCCAGCGAGGGTACTTGACGTAGTGATCATATACAAAAGAATTTTCTGAAAACGTTTTGTAGGGGTTAATAAAATTTTCTACCCAGGAGGCGGTGTAGGAAGCAGAGTCTCTGTAATGTTGCTGCAGATATATATTTCGCTGAGTGACATAATCACTATAACTATTGGACATGGCTATAGCCATCGAAGCATAAGTAGCTCCACCCTCTTTAAACCAGACAGGAGGCAAAGTAGCTCTGTCCTTGCCAATGAAGGTCTGAATCGTATGAATGTATTCATGGGAATAATCCATACCAGTTAATACTTCTGGACGGGCTTTTCCAGTTCCTTTGTAATTTGGAGCTTTGCCAATTAGCAAAATGCCATCAAAACTTTTTGTGCGGTGCGCTTGTCCATGAGCACAATCTGAAGTGTCACAAATCTCAGATACAGCAGTTTTGACATTTCCATAAACTACGTCAGCGTACTGATCAAAAATCTTCTGTGCCCAATCTTTATCTCCACTTGCCATTTCAATCACATACACATTTTTTGCTGGTTCAAAATTTGAATAGAGTTGAGACGCTAACTTGATTGGAACAAGTGGATCTGGATTACCAGGAACAGTATTTGGCCCCGAAAAGACTTGTATGTTCTTTATATTCACTGGGCTATTTCGAATCTGATCTCCCGCTTTCAACCACGCACCATAAATTATTCCGCTGAGGTTGCCTTCAAGCTCTTGAAAAGATTTTGGAATCGTTGGCGGAACAAACGTGCTAACGGTTGGTGTTGGTAAAGCACTTGGAGATGGAGGTAACGGTTGTGCAGGAGTTGAAGATGCTGAGGGACGTGGGCTAGCAGTTGGCGTCGTAGTTGTCGCAGGTTTGGCAACCACTACACCTTTGTCCCAAACCAGCTTCTTTCCACTTTTGATGCAGGTGTATTTCTTCCCATTTGCAGTTGCCGTCGATCCAACCTTCTTGCAAACATCACCAGCTTTAACGGCCGCGACAGCATTTAATGGAACAAGAATAAGTGCTGCAACAGCAAGGGCGGCAAGTGGCTTCTTCACAGGAAAAGGTTAAAGCAGGAAACTCGGTTATTAAAGAATACGGATGGTTAAGGTTTAGTTAACTCCGCACACATCGCACTAAACGCCTTTGTATGGGCATCCACATCAGCCACAGTCGTATCCGGGCACATCAACGCCATGTTGTGGAACGGGGTAATCAAGAAGCCATCGTTGAGCATACGAAGATGGATGTATTGCTCTAACTCAAAGTCCCCCGCGTTGTTGGCATCCGCCCCAGTTACTGGAGCAACCTTGCCGAATATGTATTCCGCACGAGCACCTAAACGATTACAGCTCCATGGCAGATCAAACTCATTAATCGCAGCATCCACACCATCTGACCAACGAGTACCTAACTCAATCATGCGATCAAAGTTTTCTTGGGTGAGTACTTGTGTAAGAGTGGCTCGCATTGCAGCGAGTGACAAAGCATTACCTGCCAAGGTGCCACCAATGCCGCCTGTGTCAATAATTTCTAGCTCAACCATCTTCTTGATTGAATCAGCCATTGCCTGCGTCATGCCAAATGTTCCAGTTGGGATGCCACCACCAATTGCTTTACCAATTGTTAAAAAGTCTGGCTTTAATCCCTGATCTGCTGTCATTCCACCGGGGCCCACAGAGATTGTGTGAGTCTCATCAATAATCAAAATACTTCCGTACTTCTTTGCCAGCTCCTGCACAGCCACCAAATAACCAGCCTGTGGCAAGACAATGCCCACATTTGTCATTGCAGGCTCCATCAAGATCGCTGCAACATCCCCTTGTGCCAAAGCTTTTTCCATACCTGCAATATCGTTAAATTCAACTACACGCGTAGTTTGATCAAGTGCAACAGGTGCTCCGATGTTTCCTTCTCTGCTCACGGTGTTGCCACCATCATCTAGCGTTGCAAAGGTTTCATCGACAGAGCCGTGATAGCAACGATCAATAACAACAATCTTTGATCGCCCTGTGATCATGCGGCTGTAGCGAATAACGTGACGGTTGGCATCAGTTGCAGAGACTGTGAACTGCCACAGCGGCAATCCAAAGCGTCTAGCAAGCTCTGCAGAGACGATAGAGGCATCTGCAGTGGGAAGCATTGCTGTTATGCCCTTACCTGCTTGTTCTCTAATTGCTGCAACAGTTGCATCAGGTGAGTGACCTGTCATCGACCCTGTGTCACCTAAACAAAAATCAATATACGTATTGCCATCAACATCGGTAAAGCGCGCACCTTTAGCATTTTCAATAAAGATTGGATACTGCCCCGGCCACTTAGCCATCCACGACATAGGAACTCCGCCAGGCATGTTTGCCTGGCCCTTCTTAAAGAGTTCTCCACTCTTTGGATGCAGCGCTAAAAAGCGCTCATCTTCAACTTTACGTAAGACGGCTAGTCGGTCGCGATTGATCATTGGCAGATCTTATTCCAGTGATTCAAAAACAAATAAAGCTTCGATGTAGTTCTCACCACTTATTCCTAAGTTCTGCGCATCAGGGGGCGCAGTCTGTGGCTCTATACAAACTCCATCAGAATCTTCACTATAAACAACCCACCACGGTGCATCGCACTCAATAGAAATCCGTGCCACATCCTCCCAAACAACAGCAGGAGTGCCCTTAATGAGGGTGAATGCATCATCCCAAGGCGGTGGTGTTGGAGCACTGCGTTTGCCTGTTGGTATGCCATCACTGCCACGGATCAACATCTCTGTTGCATCAAATTCGATTTCGGCGCTCCCCCCGCGCTCAAGATCACGCGCAAACCAAGGATGAAAACCTAACCACGCTGGCAGATCACAACCATTGTCATCGTATTCAAGTGACCAACGCACTGCATCATCTAATACTTCAATCTTTTGTTCCACAGTTGCATTTCCATATGGTGATGGCAAATGTAATAACGAACGACCAGGACCAATTTCTTGCCAAGAAGATATGAGCCCAAACCCATGCAAAGCATGGGGTGGATCAATTGTTGCTGGCAGTTGGATTTGTTGGCCAGCACTATTTGTAATTAAACCTTCTTTAATTCGTCCTGCCCATGGCGCCATCGCATACCAACCAGAGGTATGAACCTGCCCGCGAAAAGGCACAGCAAACTCATTTTCTCTCCATTTAAGAGAGGTGATGCGCGCACCATTGTCATCATCAATTGCGATCTGAAACTCAGCATCATCAATAAATTGCATTATGCATCCAACGCTTCTACTAATTCGTGCAATCGTGGAGGCTGAGCGCCAGCACGTGAAAGGGTAATACCTGCAGCTATCGCTGCGCGATCTAGAACTGAGTTAAGTACCTGTCCATGTAATCCGGAAACAGAGTGATTAATGATGCCCTCAACCAAGATTGCACCAACAGTGTCACCAGCACCAACAGTGTCAACGACGGTGACCTTTGCGCTATTGACCTCTTCAAAGCCGTGCTCGGTATAACCAATGATGCCGTTAGCACCACGTGTAACAACAACTAAAGACGCGCCCCCATCTATCCAACCCTTTGCTACTTCATCGGCGGAAACATCTGGATAAAGCCAAGAAATATCATCATCAGAAAGCTTAATAACACTTGATATTGAAGCCCATTTTTCAACAGCGGCGCGGTACTTATCTCTATCTCCCACAACAGATGAGCGCACATTGGGATCAAAGACAACAGGTGCTAGCTCTGCGCACTTAACAGCCCAGTCAAACAAGATGCTAGATGCTGGCTCAACGATTGTTACAAGGGTGCCGATGTGTAACACAGAAGGCTTTAAACGCTCTGGGTCTGGCAACCAGGAAGGTGAAAAATCAAAGGTTGCTGTGCCATCAATCAGAAACTCATAAGAAGCAGAACCAGCAGAATCTAAAGTAACTGTTGCTGTGCAAGTTGGCTTCTCACTTGTTAATGACAATGAAAGTCCCACGCCATCTCGCTCTAACTCTTTGCGTGCACTCACACCAAATGCATCAGTTGAGATACCATCAATGAAATCCACATCATGACCTAAACGTGCAAGTGCTTTTGCGGTATTTGCCGGTCCGCCACCCACAACAGGTCCAGTTGGCAAAATATCAATTAATACTTCGCCACACACCCAGATACTCACAGCAGCTCTCCCTTACGTGCCAAGAACTCTGTTAACACTTCCACGCCTAACAAATGGTCCTGCACCTGTGGCAACCCACTAATGAGCAAAATTCCCACACATCCCATGCCTTTAACATTGAGTGGTAATCCACCACCATGTATGGCATGTGTCTCTTCTGGTAATCCCTTAACCGCATACCAATCAATACCTTGCTCTTCGGCAAGTACTCGTTCATACATTGTTGAATTACCTGTTGCAAGTACTACTCGTGCCTTGCGCGCAATCCACGAATCATTATCTGGAGTTGAGCCAGGCAGCGATGCATGAAATACAGTCCACTCCTTCAAGCGAACTTCAACCGCAATGCCTAACCCGCGAGCAAATCCAAAATCCATTGCGATCTCGCCAATTTCAATCGCATCTTTTTGCGATAAGGATTCCAATTCAAGTGTTCTGGCCTCAAGTGCCAGCCCTTCGCTTGAAAATCCACCTGTTGTAGTCGCCATGTGCGTAATTGTGCCTTAATCTGACGCCATGATCACTATCCCAGAATCCGACCTTGTTGTTCACCCACTATGCCTAGGCAGCAACATCTTTGGCGGCAACGCCACCGAGGCTGAAAGCCACCTAGTAATGGATGCCTACAAAAGCCACGGCGGTAACTTTATTGATACCGCGGATATGTATAACCAGTGGGTTGAAGGCCATGTTGGCGGAGAATCAGAATCTGTTATTGGTTCTTGGATGAAATCTCGTGGCAACAGAGCAGACATGGTGATTGCAACCAAGGTGTCAAAGATGGATCGTCGCCCAGGACTATCTGCAAAGAACATATTTGCAGCTTGTGAAGAATCATTAGATCGCCTACAAACAGATTACATCGATTTGTACTACAGCCACGCAGATGACGAGACAGTCTCTCTCGAAGAAACCCTTGGTGCTTATGCCCAGTTAATCGCAGAAGGCAAGGTCCGCTACATCGCAGCTTCTAACTTCACACCAGCACGCCTGCGTGAATCAATGAAGTTCAGCGAAGACAACAACTTGCCTTCCTATATTGCTGTCCAAGATCTATATAACCTCGTTGATCGCAAAGCATATGAAACAGAAATGGCAGCAACGGTTGCAGACCTTGGCATCTCAAACATTCCTTTCTATGGCATCGCTAGAGGTTTCTTAACCGGCAAGTACCGCCCAGGAATTACAGAAGTTGATTCAAAGCGCGCAGCTGGTGCACGTGAGTATGCAACAGATAAGAACTACGCCGTCCTTACAGCAATGGATGAAATCGCAAAGAACCACAACGCTCCACTAGGTGCAATTGCACTTGGTTGGCTACGTGCTCAACCAACAGTGAGCGCCCCAATCGCATCTGCGCGCACAGTTCCGCAGTTAGAAGAGATCATTCAGGTTGTTGAACTAAGTAGTGATGAAGTGGAAAAGCTAAGCGCTCTTTCTGCTTAGATTGAGATGGATATTGGGTGGTAAGAGAAAAATGACTGCTCAAGACTCCAAAAGAGTGAAGATTCCTACTACCCTTTTGTCATGCGAATCAGTGGAAGAAGCCTCTTAACATCACTGACTCTTGTGCTTGGGCTAATCCTAAACAATGTTTCTACGGCTCAATCAGTCGAATACGGGCAGGATGCCACCGGCGATCCCAACGCTGTCTGGGTAATGGGTGCCAGTGGATTCCTATATTCAGACCGAATCGTTTTCACCGCTGCTCATACGGCTGATTACTTTGGAGACGCAGGCTATCTGTTTGCACCTGGGGTCAAGGTTGGGCCAGACAACAAAAGATATTTGGCTCAAAAAATTCTTAAGGCGCCAACTTATAGAGCACGCGTTGGGACTGACAACACAAGAGTTGATGACTTTGCAATCATAATCTTGCGCGAGAGTATGCCTGTACGAAATAGTGTTCAAGTGGCTTCCCCCGCCGACATCGAATCCTTTATTCGCGAGAAAGCTCCTGTTGAAATGGTGGGATATGGCTTTCAAAATGAAGCTATGCGAACAGACTTACAGGCGCGGAACACTATGTCTCCTCATAAGATGACGAGTGTTCTCGTTAGCGGTGAAGACTTACGTAAGTACCTCGCCGCTTACCCAGGATGGCACCAGCCAAATCAAACAATCCTTGATTTTGGAATTCCGAATAATGACAAGATCGGCTCCGTATGTGACGGAGATTCTGGAGCTGGGTTTTTTGTTCAGAAAGGTAATGTTCGGTATTACTTAGGCGCTGTTGGCGGCTCTCAAGCGGGAATCTCAAACTGCAACGGCTCTTTCAACAAATTTGCTCCAAATGGTGGCATGTCTGGAGTTAACCCTACTTATAAGCACGTGGCCCTAATAAAAGAAGCTGAAGATTTTGTTGCAAATGAGAAAAAGTTAGAGGCAATACAAGAGGCGGCGAGAGTTGCTGCAGAGCTCAAGGCTAAGCAAGATGCTGATGAAAGAGTGCGGGTGGAGGCAGAGCTCAAGGCAAAATTAGAAGCGGAAGCAAAAGCTGCAGCAGAACTCAAAGCGAAGCAAGAGGCCGAAGCAAAAGCTGCAGCTTTAAAGAAAACTACAATTACTTGTGTAAAAGGAAAACTGACAAAGAAAGTAACGGCGGTTAAGCCAAAGTGTCCAAGCGGCTATAAGTTAACGAAGTAGTTTGCTTAATTCTTCGCTTGTAAACGCTGCGCCATAGTCACTGCAACCTTTAGCCACTTAGCAACCTGCGCCTCGGTGTAACCATCAGCGCTGACTACATAAAGACCTGTGAAGGTATCCCCATTGAATTGGTAGAAACCAAGCAATGTGCGAGCACGCTCACCTGAGTCAATAACTGTGTGAACAAATACTCGGTTGCTATCACTAACAACTCCTGAAGGGATGTTCTTTAGCGTCTTGAAGTCGTATGGAATAAGAGCACCTGTTGCATCCTTGTAGCCCTTTTCACTTTGGCATTGAGCCACAACCTTTACTAACTCTTTCTGAGCAGCAGTTGCTGCAGCAACGGATGAGTACTTAACAACCTCTGTAGATAAGAAAGCAAAAGTGGAACCAACCTTTGTTGCAGCTACTTGGCGACGCTCCACGCGTTCTTTTTCTGACAAGTAGGTGCCATTACACAAATCAAGTGAAGGATCATCAAGTTTTGTGCCACCACCCATAGGTAGCACAGTCCACTCTTGACTGAAGTCCTCTGCTCTAAAGCCTAGCTTGGCAAGCTTTGCCTGCTTCTCATCTGACAAGGATGGATCAGTGATTGCAGGTGCTCTTTCAATCTCTTTCAATGTGCCAAGAGTTGATGTGACAGAAGACAAACCAATCAAAACAAAATTACTGCCGCTAATGCGGACAACCTTCTTTGATCCAACATCAACTGTCGCACCGATGCGTAGCTTTGCAACCTTGCTATCTGCAATTGTTGCAACAGTTTTGTTGCCAACAGCAACAGTTGCTGCGCCTGTTCCAACTAAAACTTCATTCTTGCCAGCAACAGTTAGCGATGCAGTGCACTTACCAACACACTTGATTGCACCGGCCCCATAAGCCGCACCTGCTGCGCTCCACTTACCGGTCTTTGAACTCTTATCGGCTGCTAAAAAGGTATTAGTAATACTTAAATCACCACTTTGTCCGTTACCAACACAGTCAAATACTTGTGCTGTGCCAGTTAGTGCAACACCGCTTGCTAATTTAAGGGCGGGTGCGTTCTTGGCAGATGATGCTTGAAGTACGAGTCCATCTTCGTCAACGACATTAACCTGGCAAATACCCGCACCGGCATCGGTTGCGCCTTTCCAGGCCACTGTTACTTCATTTGCGTTGGCATTGCTCACAACAAAGCTGTTTGTAACAACAGGGTGGGCACGATCGATTACTACTTTTTGAGAACTCGACCAATCACTCTTATTGCCAACAATGTCGATTGCTCGCATTGCAAATGTGTAACTACCTTCCGGCAGATCACGCAAATAGAGAGTCTTTGGTGCAACAAAGGGTGACAAATAGGTTGGCATCCAGCCATCAATATCTGATGCCTTAAGTGTCTGAACAACTCCATCTATCTGAGCTTCAAAGCCAACAACTGCAGTGTCTGCATCTTCCCCACCTGGTCCAAGAATGACCATGTTAGGAGAGTTCCATTGGGCAACAGGTAGAACGTTAGGAACTGGAGGAGGCGTTGTGTCAGCCTTTTTGGTAATGGTCACAACAGCGTTTGTCTCTGATGCCACAGCGCTAAAGGAAACATTGCCAGAGTAGGTTTTTGCAGTAAGGGCCGTCATTGAGCCACCAACAGATTTTGAATCCTTGTATTGGTAGGTATCAAGGTTAAGCATCCACACATCAGTACCTAAAACAGAACCGAACTCAGCTGCTTCGGCATCCTCTGGGTTAACAGAGACAACTGCAGAGATCGGTGGTGGATCTAAGCGATAGATTGCAAGACCTGGCTTATATCCAGCACCATCTGTCTTTCGACGATACTCAATCCAATAAGCAGATTTACCATCTCTAATAAAGATTACTTTTATGCCATTAGCAAAATCACTAGGTGCCAAAGTTATATTCTCTGATTGCCACACCTGTTTGATTTGAGAATCATCAATTAAACCCATACGCCATTGGTGATAAGTATTAAGAGGAGATGAGGTGTCAACATTTCCCATCACATCGATAGTGCCACCGTACTCAACACCCTTACACGTCTCACCCCACGCACCGTCATATGCAGCGTTATCGCATCGTAAAAAGTTTGAGTGACCTAAGCCAAAGGTGTGACCTAACTCGTGAGAGATAACAAAACTTGAAGCACTCTCATGCAGAATCAAAGTTCCGCTTTGGCTATTTGGTCTGCCTAGATTGGCGCGACCAGACCACACGCATCCAGCTTTTGGCGCAATCACTAACAAGTACCGCTTTGAGTAATCACTGATACCAAGACGCTTATATGCCTCTGGACGTATTGAGCTCATAAAATCAGAGGATGCAAATCCAATACATGCCATCTTTGAGACCAAGCCAATGGGTTCCTTTAGAACTTGCCCAGTTTTAAAGGAAACTCCGCGATCTTTTGTGTCGCCAAACATCGCAGTAAATTTAAGCCAGTCAGCATTAACATCTTTATCAATTACCTTTGCAACCGCTGAGCCATCACCGACAGGTGCAACAGCACCTGGCCAGGTAACCTCAACAACATCGATTACACGTTGATCGACAGCGTAAGCAGGAGAGAGCCCCACAGAAACAAAAGCGATAACAATCGCTATAAACGATGAGAGCCTCTTGGACATAGTGAGCATCCTAAATCTCCCACGCACTTTCTTCATGTTGAGTTACCCGGAATGGTTGATAACCCGGCAGGCTCAATTACAGCTCAGAAGCCTGAGAACCACCTGACCGCCATCGGGGAATTGCTCTTAAACCACCGATACCCTTAACCCATCATGAAGTACGCCCAACTGATCCGCTTGCTGGTTAATCGCGAGCTAACCCTTCGCTACAAGCGCAGCGTTATTGGCATCGGCTGGACCTTGCTCAACCCAGTGCTGACAAGTGCAGTCCTTTGGTATGTCTTCTCATTTGTTTTTGCTTCAAAGTTGCCTTCAGGCCAACAGTTTGCGCCTTATCTAATGGCTGGCATCTTGCTCAACACATTCTTTAACCAAGGACTAATGCAAGCAGCAGACTCCATTGCGAGCAATGGTGGAGTACTAACAAAGATCTATGTACCACCTCAGATCTTTGCAATCTCATCTGCCTTAGCTGGCCTAACAAACTTCTTTATTGGCATGTTCCCGCTTGCAATCGTTTGCTTCATCTCAGGTCAACCACTTGCCTGGACTCTGCCTCTAGTTCTTCTTGTTGGCGTGGCCCTTGCCCTGCTAACAGCAGGGCTTGGCTTGGCACTTTCAATCATGTTTATTCGCTTTGATGACACCCGCAACATCGTCAATGTGCTCTTGATGATCTTGATGTATTTAACGCCAATCTTCTATCCAGTCACAGTTATGAACAGCACCATGCAAACCATCATCCACTGGAACCCACTAACAAGCTACCTAGACATCTTCCGCTGGGCTTTTTCTAACAACGCCACCCCAACAATGTTTAGTTGGATCTATATGAGCATCTGGTCCATCTTTGCAATCCTTATGGGCACTTATGTCTTCAAGAAGTACTGGCCTAGAACGGTGGCAATGCTCTAATGGCCGTTATCGAAGTTAAAAACGTCAATGTGACCTATCGCGTCCTGATGAACAAGTCAGGCTCACTTAAAGAATTGTTCCGGGATGCTCTAAAGGGCAAAGCCCGTGTAATTGATTATGTTGCGCTACAAGATGTTTCCTTTTCTGTTGATAAGGGCGAGGTGGTAGCAATCCTTGGTCGAAACGGTGCCGGTAAATCAACTCTGCTTAAAGTTTTAGCAGGAGTCTTGCCCCCAACAAAGGGCACATCAAAGGTCAACGGCAAGATCGCACCAATGATTGAGCTAGGTGCAGGCTTTCACCCTGAAATGACAGGTTCTGAAAACGTTTTGTTTTACTCAGTATTGATGGGCAGAGATGTGAAGAGCGTCAAGCAGCGCACACCAGCCATTGGTGAATGGGCTGGCGTCACAGACCACATGGATTTCCCCCTACGCACCTTCTCTTCAGGGATGGTTGCCCGCTTAGCTTTTGCCACAGCAACTGATGAACAAACAGATGTTCTGTTAGTTGATGAAGTTCTATCTGTTGGTGACGCGGACTTTCAAGCAAAATCTCGCGGACGAATGGATTCGCTGATTTCAAGTGGTGCTGCCGTTGTGCTTGTTTCCCACGATATGAGCGCAGTGCGTGAGTTAGCAACTAGAGCAATCTGGCTAGAAAACGGCCATGTAAAGATGATTGGCAACCCAGAAGAGGTTGTTGCCGCTTACGAAGCAAACTAACCATGCGGGTCTTACACGTTATTGCCCGATTAAACGTTGGTGGTACAGCTAGATACATAACTCAACTAGCTAATGAATTACCCAAGCACGGCATAGAAACCTTTGTAGCAACTGGTTTTGTGCAAGGAGCAGAAGTTGAAGATGAATCTGCGCAATCAATTGATCTGATCCGCATTAAATCAATGGGCAGATCAATCAGGCCCCTCAAAGATCACTTTGCTCGCATGCAACTTGAAAAGATAATCAGAGAAGTAAAACCAGACATCATCCACACCCACACCTTTAAAGCCGGCTATGTAATCCGCATGAAGAAGCAACCAGTACCTGTGATCCACACCTTCCATGGTCACCTGCTAGATGATCCAGAGTTTTCTGGTTTTAAATCAAGAGTCATTGTTGAAGTTGAAAGAATGCTGGCAAAGAAGTCTATGAAGCTTGTAACAGTCGGTCGAAGGGTCGCAGATGAATTATTACAACAACGCATCGGTAAGAAAGATCAATACGTAAACATCCCGCCTGGTGTGGTTGCACTTGATGTGACACCAAAGGCTGAAGCATTGAAAAATTTGAACCTGCCAGATGATGGTAAACCAATAGTTGGCTGGATTGCTCGTGTTACTGGAGTTAAGAACCCAATGCTGGCGCTAGAGGTGGCAGATGCAATGCCTGATACGCACTTTCTGATAGCTGGTGGTGGTGACCTACTGGAAAAGGTTAAGGCCACAGCCCCTTCTAATGTCTCTGTTGTTGGTTGGGCCAAGGCCGAGGATGTATTCGGTGCATCAGAGATCATCCTTTCAACAAGTGAAAATGAAGGAATGCCCGTGGCATTAATTGAAGCTCAATTAGCTGGCAAGCCAGTTGTTGCAACTGATGTTGGTTCTGTGTCAGAAGTAGTTCTTAACCACGAGACAGGCATCGTGACTAACAAGAATGCGGGCTCAATTGTCCTTGCCCTCGAAACGTTGCTTCTTGATAAGCAAAAGCGCACAGAATTGGGCACACTAGCCATATCCCGTGCGAACGCTCTATTTTCTGTGGACCGCATGATCAACGCCCACATCGCCCTCTATAAATCGATTGTGAAATAAGGTTTACCCATGCGCGTATTAATCACTGGTGGTGCTGGGTTCATTGGATCCCACTTGGCAGATCAATATGTAAAGGCCGGTCACACAGTCACATTGCTGGATAACTTTTCAACAGGTTCAAAAACAAATATTGCCCACCTTGATGGCAAGGTAACAACCGTCGATGGTGACATCCGCAATATTGAGATAGTAGATCAACTGACTAAAGATGCAGATCTTGTATTGCATATGGCAGCCGCCCTTGGCGTAAACACCATCCTTGAATCTCCACTGGAATCTATGAGCACCAATATCACTGGCAGTGAGGTTGTGTTGTATGCAGCAGCAAAGCACAAAAAGCGAATCATCATCGCCAGCACATCTGAGATCTATGGCAAGAACATCAAGCAACCGCTCAATGAAACAGATGATCGAGTAGTTGGTGCTCCGCAAAAGATCCGCTGGACCTATAGCGATGCCAAGGCAATTGAAGAAGCTATGGCTTTTGCTTTGCATCAAGAAAAGAAATTGCCTGTGTCAACGGTTCGCTTGTTTAACACCGTTGGACCCCGACAGACTGGCCGCTATGGAATGGTTGTGCCACGCTTTGTCCAAGCAGCACTAAAGAATGAACCACTAACAATTTATGGTGATGGCACGCAGTCACGAGTCTTTTGCCATGTTCATGATGCCGTCCAAGCAATTGTCACAATGGCAGCCAACGATGCAACCATCGGTGATGTCTTTAACGTTGGTGGCACGGGCGAAGTCACAATTAAGCAGTTAGCAGAGCAGGTAATAAAGGTAACTGGATCTAAGTCACCAATTACCTACACCGCCTACTCAGATGCCTACCCTGCAGGCTTTGAAGATATCCAGCGCCGAGTACCTGACATCTCAAAGGTGAAGAGTGCAATTGGTTGGACACCAACAAAAGATTTAAATCAAATAATCAGCGATATAGCTGGGCATTAAATACCGTCTGCGCCAGGGATAGTGCCGGTGCAATCAAATACATAACCACAGCCCTTAAGTGCTGCCAGATCAAGCCCATCATGCTTTGTTACTAATACTGCAATGTCGGCGCTACTTATCGGTGCTGATATTTCTCCACGCCAGCTGCCCACTAAATCATCATGCCAAGTAACTGTTGCGCCTTGTGCTCTGAGTAGGTCGATAACGCCAGCTGCTGGTGTCTCTCTTGTATCTGCCACATTAGATTTATATGAAACACCAACCACAACAACCTTTTTACCTTTTATCGATCCACCACTACCTGTGATCACGCGCTTAACAACATATGCCGGCATTGCAAGGTTTACTTCATTAGCCCTCTTTATAAATGTTGCAGGAACTCCTACTTCATTTGCAACATGTGCCAAGTAACTTGGGTCAACTGGAATGCAATGTCCACCAACACCAGGACCTGGATTAAATTCCATAAAGCCATATGGCTTAGTTGCAGCTGCATCTAATACTTCTCGTCCTGATATCCCAAGAGCATCTGCAATCTGAGCAAACTCATTTACTAGAGCGATGTTAACCTGACGGAAAGTGTTTTCGAATATTTTGGCTGCCTCTGCCACCTCAGGAGAAGAAACCTCAATGATGGTGTCGCAGAAGGTTGAATAAAACTCTTTTGCTTTTGCGACAGCTTGTGGCGTTAACCCACCAATTAAACGAGGAGTGTTCTTTGTGCCCCACTGGGTATTGCCTGGATCCACACGCTCCGGTGATGAGGCATAAAGGTGTTGCAGGCCAGTAATGCGTGCAGCAATCTCTGTGCGCAAGGTGCCGGGGTAAGATGTTGATTCATTAATAACTAGCGCCGCCGACTTTGCATTCTTAGCAATCAGCTCTGCTGCTGCATGGACATAAGAGAGGTCAGGGTTACGAGCCTCATCTAGCGGTGTGGGCACGGCAATCACCATGACATCGCAGCCATCGATCACAGATGCATCTGTGCTGGCTTTATATGCGCCGCTACCAATAAATGCAGAAAGAGAAGAATTGGAAATACCCTCAATATGCGATGTGCCGGCATTGAGTGCTGTAACTAACTGATCATTAACATCAAATCCAATAACTTTATGGCCAGCACTTGCTGCACCAACAGCAATAGTCAGTCCCACATAGCCCTGACCAATGATTGCAACGCGCATGAGGCTAGATTACCGAGTTATTTCAGATTCGGATTCAAAGGATCTAAACGCTTCATTTCCGTCTGCGCCTGGGCCTTTTGCTCAGCCGTAGCGCTCTTCATGGCATCCAAGGTTGCCCACACCAAATAATTATTTGGAAACTTCTTGACTGCATCTATGGCAACCTCTAGCCCTTGAGCTTCTAATTTGTTTTCATTCAACGTCATGGCAACTTGAATCATTCGTGAAGGATCAATTGGCCAGATGTAGGCAGCTTCTTGGATCACTGTTGGGTTACTAGTCTCTAATGCGCTCTTATATCTAGCTGATGCAACATAAGGTGGCATGCCTACTAAAACGCCCAAGACGAATGCTACAAAGAGAGCTACAACTGAACCGGCAGATGTTTGTGCAGGTTTCCCTGCAACCCTGCCCTTCTTCACAACTGTCTCTGCAATCACAACATTTCTAGTGTTGATCTCATATCCAATAATTAACCCAGATAAAACCCAACCCCACATAGCTAAGCCAATTTGATTAATACTGATGATCGATTGAGCTTGAAAGGCAACCCAACCGCCAACAAGACCTGCAAATACTGGATTAAAGCCTTTGTTGCGCTTAAGGACTTTGACGGCCGAAACAACAACTAAAGCCATTAAGGCCACGTAAACAATCAGCAGCGGAAAGCCGCCATATGAAGAAATATCTAAGAAAACGTTGTGGGCAGCGTTACTTGTCGTGTCTGGCCCACGGCGCAAAGTTGCAGCCAAGGTTCTACTGCGCCGATACCAGTCACCATAGCTATCCATGCCCACACCAAAGATTGGGTGATCAATAGTCATATTCCAGCCAGCACGCCAATAGTCACCACGGTATGTAACAGAGTCTTTGTACAGGATTGATGCCAGTGGGCCTTTATTCAAGGTGCCAAACAAAACAACAAAGAAACCAAGAATTGAAAGAACGCCATACCCAATACCTAAGCCACGGTTTAGCTGGACTACATAAAGACCAACTACAACCCCAATACCCAAAGCCAATACTAAGAAGCCTTGCTGCGACGCAGTTTCTTTAATGACATACAAGGTCACCAACAGGTAAGAACCAATTAATACCTTTAGTTGAATCTTTAGACCTTTATCAAATAGTTGAGCAAAAACTATTGCGCCTAAAATCCCAAGTAATGAAGATTGAAAGTTTGGATTACCCAGAAAACCAAATACGGGTGAATAAGGGTTTACCCAGTTAAACGGATCTGCCCCAACAGCTTGAATGACCCCGTATCCCAAAGAAGCGACGCCAACTATTGAAACCACAAACATTAACCGCTTTAGCAACTCTGCATTGGAGGCAATTACTGATCCAAGAAAGACTAATGAAAAAGCAACGTAGGTGATTAGCCCCGTATTGCGGCCCTGGGATCCAAACAGCTGCTGGTTAGGTTCGCCGCCACTAATCAGAACAACCAAGACCTGCCACACGACAAAAGCGCCAATAAGGCCAAGGACAATCTTGTAGCTACCCCAAGAAACGATTTTACGGTTAGCCAAAATCAACGCTAGGCACATAAACCCAACTGGCACGACAACCAGCATCTTGATGGGATTGATTGGATCCAGAGACCACAAAGGGGTAACTAGCAGCGTTGCGGCAATCAAGCCCCAGCCGATAATCCGACCCAATGAACTTTCTATTTTCTGCACCCCCCAAGGGTACTAACGCTGACCACTAATACCTCTGATCTCTCAAAAAGTGCCCTCTCATGACATATGAGAAGGCACTTATTACCCAAAGCCGAGCTCAGGAAATTCCTGAACTCGACTAATCGAAAGGAAACAAATGTCTACAAAGACAACTTTCAAGCGCGTAGCGCTTGTAGCAGTTGCGGCTTTGGGCTTTGGTGTTTTGACGTCAGTTTCTCCAGCTAACGCTGGTGCAAGCACGTCGTCATTCTCAGTGAACACTTCATCGGTCACTGTTGTAACCAATGGCACAAACGCAAACGAGGTAACCTTGGGAGCAATTTTCAAGATCTCACTTCGTAACGTTGAAACAACTGCCGCAGGACACGCACTACAATCAGGAGAAACCCTTACTGTTTCTGTCGTAGGAGTTCCAACAGGAACAGCGGCAACGCCAAAGGCAGTTGGTACTGATGGTGGCGAACTTACTATCGCTAAATTGGCTCCAGGACTTGACAACGGTGCGCCGTACTCAACTGGCCAGACATGGTCAGCTTCAGGTGCAACAGCTCGAGAAATTGCATACGGAGCAGCAGATACTTCTGTATTCAAGAACAATGCAGGAAACGTAGCGGCAGATTCATTCTCTAATGCTTACTACATTGGAGTAACACCTACTGCCGGCCAGAACGACGTAATCGGAGAAGGTACTTACACACTTCGCCTACGCCTAACTTCAGGTAACGGAAGTTTGCTTGTACAAGACACTCTTGTGAAGGTAACTTTTGTTAACGGAGCAGTTAACTCTGGTGCAATTCTTACAGCAACTGCTACAGGTTCATTCCCTGCAGCGACAGCACATACGCTCTACTCTGCAACAAAGAACATCAAGGCAACAATTACTGATGCCAATGGTGGAGTTCTTATTGGTGAAGATACCGCTGGAACACACAACATCGCAGACCTAACTGTTGACATGGTCGACAAGGATGGAACGCTAGTTGCGGGAGCTACAGGACTGACAGAGGTAGATGATGCATCAACTTCTGACCATGCCTACACAGCAACTACAACAGGCTTTGCTGATGCAGCTGCAGCCAACATTGCTTCTTCTCGCAATGGAACTTATGGAATCACAGGAACAACATCTTCATTCCCTGTTGCCCAAATTGGTTCAACTAACTTGATTCGTGTTCGCTATGGTGCATCATCTGCAACCGGTGCGATCACAATCATCAATACAGCGACAACAGGAACTACAGGTTCTTTCTCAGTGAAGGCAACCGGACTCCCTGTAACAGATGTATCTCCATCATGGACATTGCCTCTAAGCACTACTGCAGCAACCGTAAAGGTTTCTGGCCAAACAGCTGGAGCAGCTGTTGTATTCACAGTAACTTGGGCAACAACAGCAACAGGAAGCGTTTCACCAAAGTCTGCAACACCTCAGGTTGTTTATGCAGATTCAACAGGTGCCGCGACTCTTGATCTAACAAACTCTGCTCCAACTGATGGTGCAACTGCAAAGATCGTAGTAACAGGTTTGGCATCTAACCCAGCTGAGCAGACAATCACTTGGAAGAAGTCTGCAGCTACTACAATTACAGTTGATATCAATGGTGCATATGTAGCACTCTTGTCTACAAATAAAGCAACAGCAACTGTTGTTGACTCATTTGGAGCACCTGTAGCTGGAGTTCAGTTGGTTCCACTTATCTCAGGATCAAATGCTTCATCATCTCGCACATATGCGGCAGTCACAACAGATGCAGCTGGACAAGCTTCATACTCTTGGACAGATGCTCTTGCGGTTGCTGCAGGTACAGATACTGTTAAGTTCACAGTACTTGGCGGAACTGTCAATGGTTCAGGAACTATCACATATGCTGCAACAGCTCCTGCTGCAACAGCATTAACTAGTTTCTACAATGCAGATCCAGCCACAACTTCTTCATACACAGCTGTTACAACAGCAGTTCCAACTACAGGTATTTATGTAGATGGTGTATCAAGCAAGTTTGCAGTAAAGATCAACCGTAACAACTCAAAGCCAATTACTGCCGCTGCTAGCCAAGACTCACTCAAGATCCGTGTTCGCGCGGGTGTTGCCGGCGTTAAGGTTACAGCAACAGGAACAGCAGGAGTATGGTTCCTTGGAGCTGCAAACCTTGCTGCTTCGACAGTAAGTGCATACTCTGATGAATGGGGCGATGCTTACTTTGTTGTTGGTTCAACAAAAGCAGGCGCTAACACAGTTACATTCACATCAGGAACAGTTACAACTACTGCAGCATTCTGGTCAGAGTCAGCAGCTGCAAACGCTCGTTTTGTAACCCTTACAGGTTCAAAGACTGGTGTTGCAAATGGTGACCTGAACTCATATGTTGTAACAGTTACAGATCGCTACGGTAACCCAATGGGAAGCCAGACTGTCTCAATCTCAGCATCTGGTGCAGCAGTACTAGGTAACGGTGGAACAGTTGCTTCATATACAACTGATTCAACTGGAACATTCCAGTTCACAGGTACATCACTTAATGCTGCTGGTGGAACAGGTACATTCAAGGTAAGTGTTCCAACCACAACAGAATTTGCATCAATTGCGGGTTACTCAGGTACCTCCTCAATTGACTCATCTGTGGCGGCTGCGAACAACTCAGCAACACTTGAGGTTGTATTCGCTGCAGGAGATTCAGCTGCAGCATCAAACGCTCAGGCAGCAACTGATGCAGCAGCAGAAGCAACTGATGCAGCAAATGCAGCAACTGATGCAGCTAACGCTGCAGCAGAAGCAGCAGATGCAGCAACA
>Ga0304730_1001250_pt1 | contig 19652 bp, 21 predicted proteins | sample M_130628_MF_Meta_FD_190474 | JGI IMG/M metagenome (GOLD analysis project Ga0304730, IMG submission 190474) | Freshwater microbial communities from Lake Montjoie, Canada to study carbon cycling - M_130628_MF_MetaG (v2) (version 2) | ecosystem: Environmental > Aquatic > Freshwater > Lake | place...
ATTCCTGATTGACCTTGTAAAAAAATCAAAATAATCAAGGATAAAGTGGAGAAAAATGTTTTTTTGGTTAGGCTGATTTGAAAATACTTTGATGACATGTTTTTTAATTTAGACCGTAAATGTATTTTCTAAATTTTAACAGAAATCTTCAAATTAATTTGTTAATAAATATTTAATTTTTGGATAACATTTTGTTTTTATTTTCTTAATCTTAGCTTAAGAATTACATAACATTAAATTTTTACAAACAAAAAAATTATAATAATAAACCTACAAATAAGGTACAAATATTACCCAAAAATGCAAAAAAATAAATTTTCTGGACAAAAATGATAAAATGACAAAACCCTTACTAAGTAAGGGTTTCAATGTGTTTTTTGGTAGTTTTTTAGGTGTTTGTTTTTGCCACTTACTTTCCGATACAAAACTTACTAAAAATATAATCTAACTTATCCTCGCTCGTTACTTCTCCGGTAATGTCTCCCAAATGAAACAAGCAACTACGAATTTCGATTGACAATAAATCACCAGGAATATTATTATCCAACCCTTCTTTTATTAAATTTAATGAGTCCTTCATTTGCAACAAAGCTTGTAAATGTCTAGAGTTGGTGACTATGGTATTGTCGGTATTAACAGCATTATTCACCGTTAATTGATACAAAGCTTCTTTTAATTTTTCAATGCCTAGATTTTGTTTTGCTGAAATAGAAAATATTTCTTCTTTAAAATCAATTTCAGCAATTGACATATCTGATTTATTTCCTACTAAAATGTATTTTATACCTGCCTCTTTAAAAATTTCAATTTGCTGTTTTAATGATCCAACAGATTCAGTTTGTTTGTCAAAAATATATAACACCACATCTGCTGAACGCATTTTCTCTAAACTCTTTTCTATGCCTATGTTTTCAATGATATCTTGTGATTGAGTTCTTATTCCTGCGGTATCAATCAATCTAAATAATACGCCATTTATGTTTAATGTTTCTTCAATGGTATCTCTTGTGGTACCCGCTATTTCACTTACTATAGCTCGATCCTCATTTAGCAAACAATTTAATAAAGTTGATTTGCCCGCATTTGGTTTTCCTATGATGGCAACACTCACTCCATTTTTTATTACGTTGCCCAATTGAAATGAATTGATTAATTGTTGTGTTGCAATTTCAATCTCTTGTATTAAACTATAAAATTGTGTTCTATCCGCAAACTCAACATCCTCTGTTGCAAAATCCAATTCCAATTCGATTAATGAAGCAAATTTGATCAACTGCTCCCGCATATTTTTTAATTGATGAGAAAAACCTCCCCTGATATTTTGCAACGCTGTTTTCTGTGATGCCTTCGTATTTGATGCAATTAAATCTGCAACCGATTCTGCTTGGGTAAGATCTAATTTTCCATTTAAAAAAGCACGTTGCGTAAATTCACCTGGCTTGGCTAATCTTGCCCCATATTTGATGCAAGTGTTAATAATTTGCTGTTGTATATAAGGACTTCCATGTCCACTAATTTCAATCGTGTCTTCACCTGTGTAACTTTTGGGACCTTTAAATAATGATAATAACACCTCATCTATTATTTCGTGCCCATCTTTCAACAAACCTAAATGAATGGTGTGAGAAGGCTGCTCAGCAATATTTTTTGAATGAAACATTTTTGAAATGATTGAATAAGCTTCTTTTCCACTTATTCTTATTACGCAAATTGCGGCAACTCCTGGGGCTGTTGCTAGTGCCACTATGGTATCATTCCAACCCGATAATTTATTGTTCATTGTATAAAGATAAATACTTTAGGTATTGAATTAAAAGTGTATAAATTGAAAAACCTCCTGTTTTTATGCAGGAGGCTTTAAAACTAATTTTTAATTATTTATTCTGAAACCACCCAAGTGATTGGTTGGCGTTTGTAAGCGATTACATTTCTACCATTTTGAATTGCAGGCGTCCATTTACCTGATTTTTTTATGGCTCTTACTGACTCTTGTTCCATTCCATAACCATGGCTAGTTTCAGCAACTACGTCACTTACACTCCCATCTTTTGCCACGATAAATCTTACGATAACTGTGTATTGTCCAGCTGGTGCACCATTTGATCCTGGTACTTCAGTGTCTAAATTGTTTTGTAAATATCTTCTCCAAGCTCCGTCTCCTCCTGCGTATCCTGCCTCAACCTCTACCTTTGTGAAGATTTTATTTTCATCATCTTCTTTAGGCATTTCTACCGCATTTGAATTGTCCTCAACAGGTGCTTGAACAACTTGAGTTGTATTGTCAGATTCAACTGTTTTGGTACTGATGACTTGGTCTTCCTTAATTTCCTCAATTTTTTCATCTGGTTTTACCTCTTCATCTTTTACAATTTTTGGAGGGGTAAATTTTACCTGATTTACTTCTGGTGGCGGTGGTGGAGTTGGCGGTGGTGGTGGTGGTGGCGGTGGTGGTGGTTCATCCTTTTTCACCTCTGCCATTTGTGTATCAACAACATCAATTTTTTCTGATGCATTGTTGTTTTCAATTACGTTGGCTAATACGGTTCCAACAAAGATTAATAACAATAAAGACCCTGTAAAAATCAAGGCTTTTATTAATCGATTGTTATAGCCTTTTCTTAACTCATAGGCACCGTATTCCTTGTTCTTACCATCAAAAATGATGTCGAGCAAGTCTGAGTTTAAAATTTTGTTTATGTCCATTTTTTACATTTTTTTTTAGATTCTGCATGACAAGAATTTCCATAAATTTTCATTTATTTTATTCCGTTTGCTTCCTCTGTCTTTTGGATTAACAATTCTTCTGTTGCTGTCATATCCACTTCAGCATAGTGCCCCGGAGGTACATTACAAATACTCATTTCATCTAAAATATCAATCGCATTTCTGAAGGTTGAATTTTTATCAGACTTAATGATGTACATCAAATCGTCGATATTGGTTGACTTCTTTTTGGTTACAATAACATCTCTGATTTGTTTGAACGTCGTGCTTTTAAATTGTTCGCTCAATCTATCTGCTTCCAATTGACCAAAGTAATAATACACTTGGTCTCCTTTCCCTAAAAGGATGGTCATAGCACCCGAGTTTTTCACTTTTAATACTTGGGTTGAATCATCCTTTGGCTCGTTCATATTCATTGCTGTTGACTGACTCATTGTGGTTGTAAACACGAAGAATGTAATCAATAGAAAACCTAAATCAACCATTGGTGTAAGGTCAACTCGAGTTGATAATTTTTTTCCTTTTTTTACGCCGGGTCCTTTTTTATGTCCGCCACCCGACGAGGTGTCCATTTCTGCCATATCGATTTATTTTTTTCGTTAATTAATTGGCTTTTGGAGGATTCAAATACAATTCAGAACCAACTGGTACAGACTCTCCATTAGTTACAATTCTGAATTTGAAAATCTCATTCTTCTTAAAAGCTTCTTTTATTCTTTTAAATGCAGGATAAAGCGCCGCATTATCTCCTTTAATTAATAGCATTTCTTGTAATTGACGTTGATCGCTACCTGCATAAACATTGGTTACGCTTTTCATCCAATCAATCATTTCATTGCTTGCGCTATCACATGGAATTCCCGGTAGTTTGTTTGCAGGAATTTCAGCTTCTTTTGCCAACATACCTTTGATCATTCCAAATGGAACGCCAATAAAAGGTGCTTTATTCCATTTATTTAATTCGGCAGCAGATAGATTTAATCCTTTTGCTGCATTGATGTTACTTAATATATCTGCTTTTTTTGTTTCATCACCCAGCATTAAAAAAACTTTACCTTCTTTTGTCAAAGTGATAAGGATTGATTTTTCTGGTGCCGCTTTTGCAGATACTGAATTTGGAGGTGTTACCGCCAACACTTCGGGAGGTTTTTGTTTTGTTGCCAGTATAAAAAACGAAAGCAACAAAAACGCCACATCACACATCGCTGTCATATCGATGGTTGTGCTTTTACGTGGAATTTTTACTTTTGGCATGAATGATGTTTTTAAAATTTACGTGTTGATGCAATTGTTGTTTTGTTCCACAAAATTATTTGTATAACGAAGCAAAAGATTGAGTCAATGTAAATCCTGATTCATCAATACCGTAAGTGATGCCATCAATTTTAGTCGTAAAAATATTATAGAACATAATCGCAAACGCAGATGTACCAATTCCCAATGCGGTGTTATACAACGCCTCAGAGATACCCACTGATAATTTAGCAGCTGCAGCTCCACCACCACTATCTTCACCTAATGCAGAGAATGAACGAATCATACCCAATACCGTTCCTAATAATCCCATCAACGTTGCAATTGATGCGATTGTAGATAAGAACACTAAATTCTTCTCCAACATTGGTAATTCCAAAGAAGTTGCTTCTTCTACTTCTTTTTGAATGGCCAATACTTTTTGTTCTGTGCTTAATTGATTGTCGCTCATCATAGCTTTATATCTGTGCAAACCTGCTTTCATAACATTACCTACAGATCCTTTTTGTTTGTCGCACTCAGCGATTGCAGCATCAACATTTTTATTTGCTAAATGATATTGTACTTTACGAACAAAATCAGCATTACTTCCTGTTCCACTTGCTTTAGAGATGGTTAAAAATCTTTCTACCACAAAAGTTAACATGGTTAATAACGTACCAATCAAAATAGGTACAATGATTCCGCCCAAATACATTTTACTCAAAGCTGTTTTTGGTCCTTCTCTTTCAGGGAATAAACCTCCATTTTCTCCACCTCCTGCGAAATTACCTGCAGCACCTAATACAAATCTCCAAATTAAATAACCTGCCAATAAACACACAACTGGTGCGATTAGAGAAATGATGTTGTTCGAACTTTTTCCTTGAGCTGTTGCAGCTGATTTTGTTTCTGCCATGACAATCTGTTTTTGTTTTTTTTAAATGAATTTTAATGTAAGATTTTAAAATAAACATCGTAAAATTTGAACGCATTTTACAATGAAGCGACAAGTTAATAAATTAAATGAAACGAGCAACTCTAGTTAAATAAATTTTCTATTAATTATTGATTTTTTATTTAAAGCAGTGTTGCATTATTCGTATCGAAGCGCAACAATTGGGTCTAAACGAGATGCTTTATATGCCGGGTACCATCCAGCGGTTAAACCAACCAAAAAGCAAACAACAATTCCTGAGCCTACCCATGCCCAAGGAATGATTAAGCCTGTATGTAAAAAAATGGCAACAACATTTCCGAGTAAAATGCCTGAGATAATTCCAACAATTGCTCCCATTAAACTGATCAAAACAGATTCAAATAAAAATTGAGATTTAATGGCTGCGGCTGTTGCGCCTAATGCTTTTGCCAAACCAATTTCTTTGGTTCTTTCGTTTACAGCAACAAGCATAATATTCATTAACCCAATGGCAGCGCCAATTAAAGTTATAAATGCAATTCCAATGGTTCCTTTTTCTAAAAAGCCTAGATTTTTTAATAAAGATTCTGCAATGCTATCACTTTTATCAATAAAAAAATTATCGGCATCTTTTACGCCTAATTTTCTAACGGGTCTGAATGTGGCTGTTGCTTCTCCTATTGCAATGCCCATCTGCTTTAAATCACGCACTTTTACGGCAATATTATACGTACTATTTTGATTGCTAAATAATCGCCTAACATTATTGTATGGTGTTATTGCTACCTTGCTTGTGTTAAAAAACGCGCTAGATCCTTTATCCGCCAACACCGCAATAATTTTATACGGGACATGGTCTATTCTAATTTCGGCATCTACTGCTTTTGCATAATTTTCGGCAAAAAGCTTTGCTGCAACGCCGTTTCCAATCATGCACACATTAGTACCCGCAGTTATTTCCTCGGGTGAAAAATTTCTACCATAGGCAATGTTATACCCGTTTAATTCAAGATAGTTTTCATCCCCACCAAATACATTGATTTCTGGATTTGTTTTTTTACGATTGGTATTTAATACTACACTCGAAGGGCCCCTTAATGCAATGCTTACTTTTGTCCCAGGCATATCAAACCGATTTCTAAACAATTTTGCTTCATCTAAACTTATTGGAATGCCCATGTTGGACTTCCTTTCTATTAAACTTTTTTTTGTTTTTTTTGTAGACTCATTTTTTCTTCTGCTGCCGAAGTTTAAATTCCGTTCTTTAAATCTAATACTAAAAGCATTTGAGCCCATTGTAGAGAAGCTGCTTGTTAAACTATTGCTGGCAGCCTGGATAGAAGTAATGATTAAAATTAATGCAAAAATACCCAACGCAATAATTATAACAGTAATAGATGTACGCAGTTTATTTCCTGCTACATTTTTCCATGCCAATGAAAGAATATCACGCTGTGTCATGAAATGAAATTACAATAAAAAAGAAGAAGGTTAGCTGATTAAAAACAATTGACTATAAATAATATTACCTGTACATCCAACCGATAATAATTTCCGGATATATACCGATGACTAAAATCATAATTGAAATAAGCACCAGCATGAATTGAAATGATTTAGAAATTCCAGTTGTTTGAGTGATATTTTCATTTCCATCTTTGAAATACATGGCTTGTATTACGCGGAAATAATAATAGGCGCTAATGGCAGCAAACAAAACAGCAACAACGACAATCCAAATTTGATGTCCGTTTTGTACTGCAGCCATTAACATAAAGAATTTACTTTGAAAACCTGCTGTTAAAGGAATACCTGTAAGTGATAACAAAAATATAGTTGCGGATAAAGCCATCAAAGGTTGTGATTTTGCCAATCCGTTAAAGCCGTCTATGGTATAATCTTCCATTTTTGTGAGCACACCAAAAATGCCAATGGTAGCCAAACTGTAAGCAGCTGTGTATAACAATAATCCCTCTTTTGCTTTATCATTCAATGCGAAAACAGCCAATAACATAAAGCCTGCTTGTGCAATACTTGAATATGCCAACATACGTTTTACGCTTTGTTGAAAAACAGCAGTTATGTTGCCAATTAACAATGTAGCAATAGTTATGAATGTAATTAATTTCTGCCATTGGTCTTGCATCGAACCAAAAGCATGTTCAAACAAACGAATGAATGCAAAAAATCCTGCTACTTTTACGATTGTACTCATAAATGATGTAAACACTGTTGGTGCTCCATCATAAACATCTGGTGTCCAAAAATGAAATGGTGCTGCAGATACTTTAAAAGACAATGCAACCATAATAAATAACAAGCCCACAGAAATCAACACAGGCATTTGTCCGTTACCCAACATTATTTTATCAATGTAAAAAGTTGCATTTGGTGTTCCTCCATAAATAAAAGTGATTCCCATTAACATAATACCTGTTGAAAATGCGCCCATTAAAAAGTATTTCAATGCCGCTTCATTACTTTTCAAATTGCGTTTATCGCTTCCCGTTAATATGTATAATGGAATAGAGATAATTTCAATTCCAATAAACAACATCAATAGTGTATTGAAAGTTGCCGCTATTGCAATACCAGAAAGTATAAAGAAAATCAAAGCATAATATTCTCCGACATGCTCTCCTACTTTTTCTATTTCTGAACCATTCAATAAAAAGTAAATCAATGTGCAAAGTAGTATTAGCACTATGAAAGCTAGATTAAAATTATCCATGCGCAACATGTCATTAATCTGAATATTGAAAAATGATTTACGATTCAAATATTCAAATGTGCTTGATATTAAAATGCTTACCAATCCAAAAATAGCAATGTACTTTGGTGTTGTTTTGCTTTTTATAAAAACACCACAAAACATCATGATGACACCCCAAATTGCTGATAATATAATTGCGTTCATATTTATTTAGTTCGTTTTGAACCCTTATTTAATCCGTACAAAAAATTGTGTTACAAATTCCTTCGTTAAGTCTATTAATGGCTGAGGATAAACCCCAATGAAAAATATAATGCCTACTATAATAAACAAAACTAATTTTTCATTCCACTGTATGTCTTTGATTTCTGCAGTTACTCCATTAACACTGCCATAAAATACTTTTTGAATCATGTTTAAAGTATACACAGCAGAAATGATAATGCCTATTCCTGCAACTGCTGCAAACCATTTATTGTAGTTATATAAACCACTAAACATTAAGAATTCTCCTGCAAAAGCGTTGGTTAAAGGCAATGCGATGTTAGCTAGTGCAATAACAAGCATTAAAATGGTAAGTACTGGTGCTGTATTGGCAATGCCCGAAAGATCTGATATTTTTTTGATGCCTGTTTTTCTTTCAATGATGTCTACCACAAGCCACATACCGATAATGTTGATTCCATGGTTAAACATTTGTATCATCACCCCTTGAATGCTGATTTCATTCATAGCAAAAATGGCAGCACACATTAACCCGATATGCGCGATTGAAGAATAGGCCACTAATTTTTTTATATTATCCTGCATCATCGCCACACAACTTGCATACACCACTCCGATTATTGATAAGGTAATGATTAGGTTTGTATGATGCAAAGTAGCTTCGGGAAAAAGAGGAATCAACCAACGCAAAACGGCGAATAAACCCATTTTAACCATGATGCCACTCATCACCATTGTTACAGGCGTTGGAGCTTGATCGTATGCATTTGGCTGCCAAGTATGAAATGGGAAAATGGGCATTTTGATGGCAAATGCGATAAAGAAAAGTGCAAACAACCAGTTTTGTTCTGTTACAGATAATTGTGCCTGATAGAAAGCATTCAGAGAAAATGAATGTGCTACAATAGTACCATCATCAAACATTCTAGAACCAGCATGTAAGTAAACATAAATAATTCCAATGAGCATCAACAGTGAACCAGCGAAGGTGTATACAAAGAACTTGAATGTGGCTTGTATTCTTTTTTCGCCACCCCAAATGCTTGATAAAAAATAAACGGGTATTAATGCCAACTCCCAGTAAAAATAAAAGGTTAGTGCATCCAATGCCATGAACACGCCCATTAATCCTGCTTGCGTAAGCATCATTAATCCATAAAATCTAGCAGGTTTTACATATGTGGTTGTAGATGTTCCAATTAAAATAAGCGGAAAAGCTGTTGCCGTTAATAATGTCAACATACTGCCTAATCCATCTATTCCAATAAAATAGTTGGCCCCTAAATATTTGAGCCACATGTAATTTACATTGTTGTAGTTCAGGTATTTGGGATCATTTACATAAAATAAAGAAGCTATCGACACGCCAAATATCAAAACAGAAAACAGTACTGCAATGCTTTTTGCATTTTTCTGGTTGCCTAAAGTAAAACAAAAGATGCTTGCTAAAATTGGCAACCAAGTTAATAAGTCCGGAAAAGTTATATAATTACCCAAAGTATTTTTTTTTATAAAAACAATTGTATGAAAAATAATATCAGCATACCTACTACCATTAATAATACATAAGCGCCCACTTGTCCGCTTTGCAACCACCTTAATTGTCGGCTGCTGTAAGTAACCAGTTTTCCAACGCCATTTACAGCGCCATCAATCAACTTAATTTCAATTATATTATTAAAAAAGGCCGAAATGCTTTTCAATGGATTCACAATTGCCATTTGGTACAACTCATCTACATACCATTTATTTTCTAGTATTTTTCCTAATCCTGTTGATTCGCCAGCAACTTTATAGTTTTTAAATCTAACCCAAGCGAATGTTATTGAGATTAAAACCAACACCGTCGTAATGCCCATCAACATGTATTCTGTTGAATGCTCAAGATGATGTGTTGCTGATTTTACAACAGGAGAAAGAAAAGCAGCCAACCAATGATGTCCACCTAAAACTTCTGGAACGCCTATAAAACCTCCAACAACACTTAATATTGCCAAAATAATTAAAGGCAAAGTCATTGCAGAAGGACTTTCATGTAAATGATGTTCTTGATCGTGTGTTCCACGGAAAGTTCCAGAGAATGTGATGATGTATAATCTGAACATATAGAAGGCTGTAAGTAAAGCCGCAAATAAAAGAAGCGAAAAAATAATTGGATTATGACTAAATGCACCAGCTAAAATTTCATCTTTTGAGAAAAATCCAGAAAAGCCCGGAATACCCGCGATGGCTAAACATCCGATTAAAAAAGTTATGCTGGTGATTTTCATGTGTTTGTGCAAGCCGCCCATTTTCCGAATATCTTGTTCGCCGCCCATTGCGTGAATAACGGAACCACTACCCAAGAACATGAGTGCTTTAAAAAACGCATGGGTAATTACATGAAACACAGCAGCAACATAGTTTCCAGTGCCTAACGCTACAAACATAAAACCAAGTTGACTAACGGTAGAATAAGCCAATACTTTTTTAATGTCGTTTTGTTTGATGGCAATAGAAGCTGCGAGTAATGCTGTTGCTAACCCAACTATTGTAATCACATTAAGTGTAATTGGAGCTAGTGTGAAAAGCGCGTTGCTTCTTGCAATCATATATATACCTGCTGTAACCATCGTTGCCGCATGTATCAATGCACTCACGGGAGTAGGACCCGCCATCGCATCTGGAAGCCAAGTAAATAAAGGAATCTGTGCACTTTTACCAGTAGCTCCTACAAACATTAATAAAGTAATTCCGGTAATATCAAATGTAGAAAGCTTTGCCAAACTCGCTGCTGTAAATACTTGATTGTATTCAATCGTTCCAATTTTTGAAATCAACCAAAATAAAGCCAATAAAAAACCAAGATCGCCAATGCGATTCATGATAAATGCTTTTTTAGCAGCATTGGTATAATCTACATTTTTGAACCAGTAGCCAATTAATAAATAAGAGCATAGTCCAACACCTTCCCAGCCAATGAACATGATTAAATAATTTCCACCCATCACCAACAACAACATTGAAAACACAAACAGATTTAGATAAGCAAAATATTTTGCGAAATCTTTTCCTTCTTCATCATGCATATACGAAGTAGAATACACATGAATCAAAAATCCAACACCTGTGATGATTAATAAAAACAAAGATGATAGTTGATCAATTTTAAAATCAAAAGCAATGTTTAGTGATTTTAAATGTATGAAATCAAAAAAATGTATCGTATTGGTGTTCCCTGCTTTTACTTGAAGAAAAACCAAAACGCTTAATAAAAAAGATGCGAATACAACAGCACTTCCTACAAAACCTGAAACAGTTTTAGAAAGCATTTTTCTGCCTAATCCATTTATTAAGAATCCAAGTAATGGCAATATTGGTATCAACCAAACTAACTTAAAAATATTGTTCATAATCAGTTTAAACAAATGAATTGTTTAGGTTCATTGTTATTTTAATTTTTTAACCTGTTCAAAAAGTTTACATCTACGGTATGTACATTTCTATACATCATTACAATAATAGCGAGACCTACACTTACTTCTGCCGCTGCAACTACCATTATAAAAAACACGAAAATTTGTGCGTCACTGGCAAAATTTGCGGATGCTTTAGCTGCAATACTCAACGCATGCATTTTAGAAAAAGCAACCAATAATAAATTTACAGCGTTCAACATAAGTTCAACGCACATAAAAATAATGATGGCATTTCGGCGTACCAAAACACCGATAATACCGATGGTAAATAATACAAGTGATAAAATAATATATGCTTTGATGTCCATGTTAATAGTTGCTATTTTTTTATGTCGATTTCTTCTTTTTTACCAATTACTACTGCGCCAATCATTGCGCTTAAAAACAATACACTGCTTATTTCAAATGGCAGTACATAATTTTTAAACAAGTTCATGCCCAATACTTTTATTAATCCAGAATCACCTGCATTAATTTGAACCAATTGTTCTACATCTATTTTGCTAATGGCAGACACAATTATTAACATTAATGCACCTCCGGAAGTAATGCCAATAAGTTGTAATCTTCTGTTTTTTACCGGTTCTGTTTCAGCGTTTAAATTCATCAACATCACTACAAATAGAAATAAAACCATAATGGCACCAGCATAAACGATAATATTTACAATGGCTAAAAACTGTGCATTTAATAAAATATAATGTCCTGAAATAGCGAAGAATACTACAATCAACCAAAGCACGCTATTAACTGGATTTTTGCTGGTAATCATCATCAAGGCGCTGCCCACAGCCATTACCGATAGTAATAAAAATATGATTTGAATAATACTCATCTTGTTTAATTAACCGTTGTTTTATTTGCTCTGTTACCTAATGCATTTTTGTATGCTTCAGGATTTTCTATTGGATGCGGAATCAATAAATCGTTTTTGCTATAAATAAATTGCTTGCGTTGATAATCTGCAGGAGTAAATGTTTCACTCAAGTAGATGGCATCTTTTGGACAAGCTTCTTCACACAATCCGCAGAAAATACAACGCAACATGTTGATTTCATATTTCGCTGCATATTTTTCTTCGCGATATAAATTCTCCTCTCCTATTTGTCTTTCTGCTGCTTCCATGGTAATGGCTTCTGCCGGACAAGCTACAGCACATAATCCACAAGCTGTACAATTTTCTCTTCCTTCAGCATCACGGTTTAATATTTGCATTCCACGAAAAACAGGACTGAATGGCCTTGTTTTTTCAGGATAATTTATTGTTGGTTTCTTTTTAAAAATATGACTAAATGTGATAGACATACCTTTAATAATTGCGGGCAAATACATCTTCTCGATGAAACTCATTGGAGCTCTATCTACTTGTTTTGCTTTGTTGGTTAATGCTTGCATTTATGTTATCAAATTAAAAAGTCAAAATTCAAAAAAATCAATTATTTATTAAAATATAAAATCACTCCGCCCGTTGCCAACATGTTAAACAATGCCAATGGAATTAAAATTCTCCATCCCAAATGCATCAATTGATCATATCTAAATCTTGGAATTGTCCAACGCACCCACATGAATAAAAATATGAAAGCAATTACTTTTGTCATTAATGCTACAATGCCTAAAATAGCGGCCAAATTTGGCGCTAACACTGATTCATCAAAGAATGGAATATCGTAGCCGCCAAAAAATAAGGTTGCCATTATTACACTACTGATGAACATGTTGATGTATTCAGAGAATAAATAGAATCCCAATTTCATTGAAGAATATTCTGTGTGGTAACCACCTATCAATTCATTTTCTGCTTCAGGTAAATCAAAAGGTGTACGATTACATTCAGCAAAAGAACAAATTAAAAATATTAAAAAACCAAGTGGTTGAAGCACTACATTCCAATATCCATGCTGTTGCTGTACGACCATTTCTTTTAGGCTAAGGGTGCCCGTTATCATCAATAAAGCAATTAAAGAAATGCCCATTGCTAACTCATAACTAATGATTTGAGAGGCTGCGCGCAAACCGCCCATCAAAGAAAACTTATTGTTACTTGCCCAAGAGCCAATCATAATACCATAAACGCCCAAACTCACTACGCCAAAAACGTATAGTATTCCAATATTTACATCCGCAATTTGTAGGTCAACTGTTCTTCCAAAAAAATCTATCTTATCGCCCCAAGGTATTACTGCGCTTGTCATACAAGCGGTTAGCATTGCCAAAGCTGGCCCCATTACAAATAAAAACTTCGAGGAAAAATTCGGTATGATTTCTTCTTTAAAAAACAATTTCATTCCATCAGCAAGCGGTTGTAAAAGTCCAAAAGGACCCGCACGATTTGGACCTCTCCTATCTTGTAAAATAGCCGCCACTTTTCTTTCAGCGAAAGTGGTGTACATCGCAATCCCTAAAGATGCGAATACCACCACTACTACTAAAATTAGTTTTTCCAACAATAAAGCAAAATCGATTGCTAAAAGCATTCTAATTATTTTTTAAAATCTGATGAATTGGCCGGTCCATTTATTTCACTTAAATGAATGTCCGGATTGTTTACACCGCTAACACTATGGATATCCATAAGTAATTTAGGTTCTACACCATTCATTACTTTTTTCACTGTTTCTTTTGGCATTTCCAATGTTTGGTATTTATTGGCACCAATTACAGAATGTCTGCTAATGGTAGTCAATCCTTCTATTGTCCAGCTTGATGTTTGTTTAGTTTCAAATCTGCAGGTATTGCAAATCCAACCTGGTTTTCCATCAAAGCTTTGTACTTCACCCCATTCGTCTTTACGCGCTGTTACTCTAAACACTTCATCTCCACGTAACCACAATGTAGCTTTCCCACAACAGCCCGGTGTTTGGCATTTGCGGTGTGCATCCATTGGCTTGGTAAACCAAACCCTGTTTTTAAATCGGAAAGTTTTATCTGTCAATGCACCTACCGGGCAAACGTCAATCATATTTCCAGAAAAATCGTTGTCTATTGCTTTAGAGATATACGTTGAAATGGCTGCATGATCGCCTCTGTCTACTATTCCATGAACACGTTTATTGGTAATTTGATCTGCAACATAAGTACAACGATAGCAAAGTATGCAACGTGTCATGTGCAATTGTATGTAAGGGCCGATATCTTCTTTCTTGAACGTTCTTCTGGCAAATTGATATCTAGTTCCTTCTTTACCATGATCATAACCCAAATCTTGTAAATGGCATTCACCTGCCTGATCACAAATAGGGCAATCTAAAGGATGATTTAATAATAAGAATTCAACCACGCCTGCTCTTGCATCTGGTACTTTTTCGCTGGTCATGTTTTTTACAATCATGCCATCCATTACGCCGGTGCGGCAACTGGCCACTAGTTTTGGCATTGGGCGCGGATCGGCAGTAGAGCCGGCTGCAACTTCAACCAAACAAGTACGGCATTTTCCACCACTACCTTCCAACTTGCTATAGTAGCACATTGCAGGGGGTGTTACATCGCCACCAATCATACGGGCAGCTTGCAGAATTGACGTTCCGGGTGCTACATCGATGGTGATGTTGTCGATGGTTACTTTTATTGTTTTTATTTCGGCTTCCATTGAACGATTAAGTTATTTTATTTCTTAAAATGCTTTCAGCATTTATTTGTTTTGTTTCGCGCAAAGCTCGCAAAGGAGCAAAGACGCAAAGGTTTGAGTTTTGTTTCGAACTAAGCTTGTGGTGGAGCGAAGTCGAAAGGTTTTTGTTTTTGTTTCGCGCAAAGCTCGCAAGGGAGCAAAGACGCAAAGATTTATCTTTTGTTTCGAGCTACGCTTGTGTTGAAGCGAAGTCGAATTGTTTTTTTTGTTTCGCGCAAAGCTCGCAAGGGAGCAAAGACGCAAAGGTTTATGTTTTGTTTCGAGCTACGCTTTTGTTGGAGCGAAGTCGAATTGTTTTTTTGTTTCGCGCAAAGCTCGCAAGGGAGCAAAGACGCAAAGGTTTATATTTTTGTTTCGAGCTACGCTTGTGATGGAGCGAAGTCGAATGGTTTTGTTTGATTTCGCGCAAAGCTCGCAAAGGAGCAAAGACGCAAAGGTTTATGTTTTGTTTCGGTCTACGCTTGTGGTGGAGCGAAGTCGAAAGGTTTTTGTTTTTGTTTCGCGCAAAGCTCGCAAGGGAGCAAAGACGCAAAGGTTTATGTTTTGTTTCGAGCTACGCTTGTGTTGAAGCGAAGTCGAATTGTTTTTTTTGTTTCGTGCATAGCTCGCAAGGGAGCAAAGACGCAAAGGTTTATGTTTTGTTTCGAGCTACGCTTTTGTTGGAGCAAAGTCGAAAGGTTTTTGTTTTTGTTTCGCGCAAAGCTCGCAAGGGAGCAAAGACGCAAAGGTTTATATTTTGTTTCGAACTAAGCTTGTGGTGGAGCGAAGTCGAATTATTTTTTGTTTCGCGCAAAGCTCGCAAGGGAGCAAAGACGCAAAGGTTTATGTTTTGCACTAAGCTTTTGATTAAGCGAAGACGCGAAAAACTTATAAATTATTTGCAATTCTATGAATGCCATCTTTCATTAAGTTCACATTGAAATTGATTAGCATCCCTAGTTTAAAATCCGTTAATTTCAAATACGTTCGAATTTGTTTGTGATGAACTGGAAGTAACATCTCAACAGACTTCAATTCTATTATTACTTTATTTTCAATGATCACATCTGCTCTAAATCCAATATCCATTTTTATTTCCTCATGCATTAATGAAACTGCATGTTGTCTTTTAAATGCTATATCTAATTTATTCAATTCATAGCAAAATATCTCCTCATAAACACTTTCAAATAATCCTGGTCCATACTTTTTATGGATCATTAAACAAATCTCAAAAACTATTTTTGAAATCTCATTCTCTGTCATAAACTATTTTTAATCCGTGAAACCCAAAAAACAAAAAGTTCAAGAGGTTCCAAAGGTTCAATGAGTTCAAAAGGTTAGAAGCAATTTCTATTCATGCTTCTTCGTTTATAATAAAGCAATTTCTTTTGAGTCTCCCCCCTTGCGTCTTTGCTCCTTTGCGTGCTTTGCGCGAAACCAAACATTTCAACTCGCGTGAAATCCATCCTCACAAATTAATCACCCCCTTTGCGAGCTTTGCGCGAAACCTAACATTTCACCTCGCGTGAAACAAAAACTTAACTCCCCGCAACATAAATCGGATCAGCATAATGCCTCAACCCGAAATTTTCTGTCAAACATTTTTCAGGATTATTCACATGCCATTCAAATTCATCTCTGAAATGTCTAATAGAAGCAGCAACTGGCCAAGCAGCAGCATCTCCTAAAGGACAAATCGTATTCCCTTCAATCTTTCTTTGAATGTCCCAAAGTAAATCAATATCACTCATTTTTCCTTTTCCACTTTCAATACTCAATAATATCTTTTCCATCCAACCTGTTCCTTCTCTACAAGGACTACATTGTCCGCAGCTTTCATGACGATAAAATCTTGCTAACGAATATGTATGTCTAACGATACACTGATCTTCATCTAAAACGATAAAACCTCCCGACCCCATCATACTTCCTGTAGCGATTCCGCCATCACTCAAGCTTTCGTAATTCATCAAACGCTTTTCGCCTTTAGCCGTAGTCAGCAATAAGTTAGCTGGTAAAATCGGAACTGAAGAACCTCCTGGGATACAAGCTTTAAGTTTTTTACCATTTGGAATTCCACCGCAATATTCATCGCTGTAAATAAACTCTTCAACCGAAATGGTCATATCGATTTCGTAAATACCAGGTTTATTGATGTTTCCACAAGCCGAAATCAATTTAGTACCTGTAGATTTACCAACACCAATTTGTGCGTAAGCTTCTCCACCTTCATTTATAATAGGTACTACAGCTGCCAATGTTTCTACATTGTTAACCACAGTTGGACAGCCCCACAATCCTTTAACAGCAGGGAATGGTGGTTTAATTCTTGGGTTTCCTCTTTTGCCTTCTAATGATTCTAACAATGCCGTTTCTTCTCCACAAATATAAGCGCCGGCCCCTCTTTGAACATACATTTCCAAATCGTAACCTGAGCCCTGAATATTTTTTCCTAGCCATCCATTTTGTTTGGCTTCTGCAATCGCATTTTCCAAAATATCTGTAACCCAATCGTATTCGCCTCTGATATAGATGTAGCTGGTGTTGCTTCCTAATGCAAACGAAGCCACAATCATTCCTTCAATTAAAATATGTGGAATGAATTCCATTAAATATCTGTCTTTGAATGTACCTGGTTCACTTTCATCTGCATTGCAAACTAGATAGCGCGGAACGCCATCAGGTTTTGCTAAAAAACTCCACTTCATTCCCGTTGGGAAACCTGCGCCACCACGACCTCTCAATCCACTTTTCTTTACTTCCTCAACTATATCATTGGGTTGCATTTTCAATGCTTTTTCAACACTACGATAACCGCCTTCACGACGATACACATCATAATGGCGAATGCCTTCAATATGAACTTTCTCGAGTAATAATTTTTTTCCCATATTAATTCGCTTTAGCGCGACATTCTTCTATAATTGAATCAACTTTTTCTTTTGTTAAATGCTCGCGATACGTTTTTCCAAACTGCATCATTGGTGCATATCCACAAGCACCCAAACACTCTACTGTTTTTAACGTAAACATGCCATCAGTGGTAGTTTCGCCAACACCAATGTTTAGTTTTTGTTTGATATAATCAATAATATTATCGCTACCATTAAGCATACAAGGTCCAGTTTGGCAAACTTCAAAAAGGTATTTACCAACAGGTTTTAAATTGTACATGCTGTAAAAACTAGCAACTTCATACACTTCAATAGGTTCAATTTTCAAAAGCGTGGCAACATAGTCCATTACAGGTACGTCTAACCAGCCTCCAAATTCAACTTGAGCCATGTGCAATACCGGCAATAACGCACTTTTTTGTTTCCCTTCGGGATAACGCGCGATGATTTCGGCTACTTTTTTTAGGCTTGTTTCATTAAACTGTATCATTATTATTTCAATTCAAAAGTTAAATAATTAAAAAGTCAAAAGGTAAAAGTCAAAAACAGATATTTTTTAATTTTTACTTTTAAGTTTTCAATTTATCATTACGCATCCAGTTCTCCCGCAATCAAATTCAAACTGCTCATTGTAATCACCGCATCACTCAACATGCCATCTTTAATCAATTCAGGATATGCCTGATAATAAATAAAGCATGGTCTGCGGAAATGTAAACGATACGGTGTACGACCTCCATCGCTAATTAAATAATATCCCAACTCTCCATTTGCACCTTCTACAGAATTATATACTTCCCCAACTGGCATTTCAGTTTCTCCCATCACAATTTTGAAATGATAGATTAATGCCTCCATTTTGGTGTACACATCTTTCTTTTCTGGTAAATAATATGCTGGAACATCAGCATGAAAAACGTCGGCTTCAGCACCTTTAAACTCCTGAACTTTTTTGTATGCTTGGTTGAGGATACTTAAGCTTTGCCACATTTCCTGATTACGCACTAAAAATCTATCGTAGCAATCTCCTGTTGTTCCCACCGGAACAGTAAAATCGAAATCTTGATAACTTGAATATGGAGAATGTACCCGAACATCATAATCAACCCCTGCAGCCCTTAGATTCGGACCTGTAAATCCATAATTCATGGCTCTTTCGGCAGTAATTGGACCGCAACCAATGGTACGATCCATGAAGATTCTATTTCTGGTGAATAGATTTTCAAACTCTCTTAACTGAGCTGGATAACCTGTTTTTTCATCTAAGAATTTTTCTAATTTTTCAAAAGCCGTATTTGTGAAATTTCTTTCGAAACCGCCTATTCTTCCAATGTTGGTGGTTAATCTTGATCCGCAAACTTCTTCATAGATTTCGTAAATCAATTCCCTGAATTGCATTACATATAGAAATCCTGAGTATGCACCACTATCAACACCCACAATTGAGTTACAAATTAAATGGTCAGATATTCTAGCCAACTCCATGATAATCACTCGTAAATAATCAACACGTTTTGGTGTAGAAACATTTAAAAGTTTTTCGCAAGTAAGGTGCCAACCCATGTTATTGATTGGCGAGCTGCAATAATTCAAGCGATCCGTAAGTGGCGTAATTTGATAAAGCGGCCTTCTTTCTGCAATTTTTTCAAAAGCCCTGTGGATATAGCCAACAGTAGAAGTTGCCTTCATGATGCGTTCCCCATCTAGCTCAAGTATGTTTTGAAAAACACCATGCGTTGCCGGGTGCGTAGGCCCCAAATTCAACGTGGTGGTTTGCTTTTCAATACTTCCTTCTGGTAATAAAATATGGTCGCTCATTTATTTTGTAATTGAATTTATTTCAATTGTTATTTTTTTTTAAACACGAAGGCACTAA
>Ga0304730_1001254_pt1 | contig 19625 bp, 14 predicted proteins | sample M_130628_MF_Meta_FD_190474 | JGI IMG/M metagenome (GOLD analysis project Ga0304730, IMG submission 190474) | Freshwater microbial communities from Lake Montjoie, Canada to study carbon cycling - M_130628_MF_MetaG (v2) (version 2) | ecosystem: Environmental > Aquatic > Freshwater > Lake | place...
ACCGCTTCGAGACGGCGGCGAATCCGAGCAGCTTATTCCCCCGCACGGCCAGGAGTTCCCCGTCGAGCACCGTCCCATCAGGGATCGCTGCGGCAGCCCCGACAATCTCCGGAAACGCCCCGTTGACAAGTTCCTCGCCCCGGCTCCACAGCGTGGCGTCAGCGCCGCGCCGCACGAGCTGGGCTCGCATGCCGTCCCACTTCCACTCCGCGATCCAGTCGCTCGTGGGCCCCAAATCATTCGGTTCGCATTCAATCGCCGAGGCGAGGAAAAACGGATACGGTCGGCGGGCGTCGTCCGCGGTCGGCTCGCTGGACATCGCCTGTGCATACGATTTCGCGTCGGTGACGCCTGTCCCCATCAGCCGATGGGCCATCACAGCCGGATCGACGCCGGCCACCTCGGCGAGCGCCCGGGCGACGAGCGTCTGCGACACGCCCACACGACAGCCGCCGGTGAGCAGCTTGTGCCAGACGATCCGCTCGCGGGGGGCGAGCAGCTGCCAGACACGTTCCACGACCAGACGTTTCTGCTGGTCGCTCGCCCCGCGCAGATCCTCGATCGTGGTCCGCATGCATTCAGCCAGGCCCATTCCGACGCCCGTCGTGGCTGCGTCAGGACCGGGATGTGGCAGCACCAGCGCCAACGTCTCCGCCAGATCGCCCACATGGGCATAACATTCCTCAACCAGCCAGAGCGGAATGCCAGCGGCCTCTGCCGCCCACTGCCGCAGCAGCGTGGTTGATACGGCCCGCAACTGCCTGCCGCCGGACAGCACGCGGATGGCACAGGCCGCATCCTCGGGTCGGGCCGCCGCGAAATACTCGCGGAGCGAATCCACCTTCTCGTTCGTGCTGCTGGTGGCATCGAGCTGCCAGTAGAGGTCGGTGAAGCGTTTCATGCCGGAGCCACCTCCGACATGTCCGTCGTGTCGTCTTGCGTATCCTCGTCGTTGGGCTCGGCCACCGCGGCATCGGGTGCCGCTTCGCCGGTGAACCGCGTCGGCAGGACCGCGGCATCGACGCCGCGATCCTGCAGCAGTCGCGTCAGCGTGTCGGTGAATCCATGCGTGACGAGCACGCGGCGGGCCCGTGAGGCGGCAATGGCGGTCAGCAGGCCGGGGAAGTCGGCATGGTCTGAGACGACGAAGCCCTTGTCGAAGCCGCGCCGGCGTCGCACACCGCGGAGCGACATCCATCCCGACGCCATCGCCACGCTCGTCTCTCCGAAGAGGCCCAGCCAGCGGCTGCCGGCCACGCTCGGTGGCGCGATCACGAGTGCCCTGCCTCCGCCCATCTTTCTCGCGCGGGGCGGCACCCGATCGATTGGTGGCAGCCGCACGCCGCTGGCCCGGTAGGCATCCACCATCTTCATGACGGCACCGTGGCCGATGATCGGTCCGATGGATGGATCGACCGCCGCCGCCAGCCGCTGCGCCTTGCCAAGCGCATAGGCCAGCAGCACGCTCGTGCGGCCGGCATCGCGGTTGGCCCGCCACCATTCGTTGATCTCCGCGGCAACGACCGCCGGATCCTGCCAGCGGTAGACGGGCAGGCCAAAGGTCGACTCGGTGACGAACACGTCGCACTCCACCGGCTCGAACGGGGCGCAGGTTGGGTCGGCTTCGAGCTTGTAGTCGCCTGTCACCACCCAGGTCGTTCCCGCGTGCGACAGGCGGACCTGCGCCGAGCCGAGCACGTGCCCTGCCGGATGAAGCGACACCTCGACGCCGTTGATGGAGAGCTTGTCGCCGTGCCGCAGGCTGTCGATTGGTGCGGAGCTGCCAACGCGGCTGCGGAGCACGAGCGTTCCGGGGGACGCGCAGAGATAGCGGCCACAGCCCGAGCGGGCATGGTCGGCATGGGCATGCGTGATGATGGCGCGGGGCACCCGCCGCCAGGGATCGATGTAGAAATCGCCCTGGCTGCAATAAAGGCCCGCGTCGGTCACGGCGAGCAGATCGGACACGTGCGACGGCTCCCGGATCGGCGGACCGCGCTCCCGCCGGCAATCAGGAGAGCCGGGGGCAGTGCGGACGGGCCGCCACCATCCGTCAGCCGCTTAGCGATATGCCTGCGAACCGACGGCGGGAAAGCGATACCCACCGAATCCAAGTGGAGCGTAGCTGGGCCAGTCGCCCGGGACGACCCCCGGGGGCGTGCCGTACATCTTCCAGGTGGGGGTTCGCGGATTGGTTGGGGGCACAAAATACCTCGGCCGCTGCTTGATTCCCGCCACATACGGCGACGCACCGGGCTGGTAGGGGGCCTGTTTTTGAGGGGTGCCCGTCGAAGCTGCGGACCGTGGACCAGAGAACCAGCGAGAACCATCAGCCAACGCCGATTGGGCGGCGAGGCCGACGACAAGAGCGCACGCGAACCGCAGACCGTGACCGAACCAACCGGGGGAACCGCCTAGCAGTCGCATGAAATGCTCCGTGAATCGCTCGATCGCTCATCAGGGAGGATCGGCACTGACCGTCCCTGCGGTTGCGGAAACCGGCAGAGAGGCAACGTGCAACGGTTCCACCGGTTGCATGGGCGACGGTTCGGGGCTGGCCGTGCCCTGTCGCCGGACGTTCGCTACGGGCATGCGGGTTTCGCGGTGGTGAGTTGGCGACGATTCGGGGCTGGCCATGCCCCGTCGCCGGACGTTCGCTACGGCCATCCTGGCCTTCGCTCACTCGATGCTGACTGCGCTTCGGCATCCTGCCTACGCTTGTCAGCAACGCCGGCTCCCGGGACACGGGCAGCCCCTCACGGATTCAGCCTTCGCCCAAGGTGGCGTCATCGCTACGGCGTTTGCGCCTCGGTCTGGCCGGTTTGCCGTTGTCGCTCGAGACGGCCTCTTGTCCGCCGGCCCACTGGATCGTGATCGGCTGGCCAAACACCTTCTCGAAAAGGTCGGTCCGCCGCTCGGCACCCCAGATGTCGACCAGCGGTTCCTGATCGGCCACGACGTCGACGAAGACCTGGTTGTTTTCCAGCCGCACCCGCACGTCGCGGACCTGCTGCGACCGGCTGCGGTCCAAGCCGCCGGCGAGTCGGAGGATCGCCGCCATCCGCTGCACTCGTTGCTGGTCCTCCGGCGAGAGCCGCACCAGGTTTTCGTGTTTCCGTTTGGGATGAGCGCCGCGGTGATATCTCGCGACATTGGCGATCAGCTCCAGGTCGTGGGCCCGGATGCCGGGCAGGCGGCTGTTACGGATCAGGTGGTAGCTGTGCTTGTGATGCTGGTCGTAATTGATCACGTAGCCCACGTCCTGCAGTCGGGCGGCGCATTCGAGGAGCAGCCTGTCTCCTGCCACAAGGTCGAACGAAGCTGCAAGCTGTTCGAAGATGCGGCCGGCCAGCAACGCCACTGTGCGTCCATGCCCCAGTTCACCCGAGCAGGCAGCGGCCAGCCGCTCGATGGCCGCATCGCGGTGGGCCGGGTCGTCGATCGTCGTTCCCACCGCGTCGTCGATCATCTCCCGCACCAGGCCGTCACGAACGCCCCTGGTGTGGATGATGAGCGTGTTCACCCGGAACCGTTTCATGAGGGCATCGACGATCGACAGGCCCGCGAGGATGATGTCAGCTCGATCGGGTGTCATGCCGGTCATGCTCCGCCGCGCACGCAGCGGCATCTTCAGCAGGCGGTCGAGCAGGTGCCGCACTTCGGCGTGGGAGACCTTGTAACCGGCGACCGGGATGTCGACCTCCTTCTTCGACGCCATCATGAGTTCGGCAAGCGTGGTGAACGTGCCGCCGCAGCCGACGAGGAAGTGCGGCGCAAAGAGCGGCCGCGTGGTCCGCTTCTTGAGGCAGAGGGAGATCTCCTCCTCCATCCTCGTGAAACCGCTCTGAAACGTCTCCGGTGTTGCCCCTTCGCCGAGACCGAACTGTTCGGTGAGCCGGACGGCCCCCAGTGGTGTCGAGAAGATCGATTCGATGAGGTTGCCGGTGGCAAACACGACCTCCGTGCTGCCGCCGCCGATGTCGGCAACGATGGCGTTCTTCCCGGAGAGATCGAACGCATTCTGCACGCTCGAGAAGGCGAGACGGGCCTCTCGGTCACCGGAGATCACTTCCACCTCGAGTCCCACCTGCTCGCGGACACGGCGGCAGAATTCCGGACCGTTGCGCGCCTCGCGCACGGCGCAGGTCGCGATCGTTCGCAGGCTCGTGGCCTGATAGCCGGCGGCGATCTGCTTGAACGTCCGCAGGGCGGTGATCGTGCGTTCCATCGACTCGTCGTCGAGTTGCCCCTTCGCGGACACGCTCCGCCCCAGCCGCGTCGGCTCCCGCTCCTCGTCGAGGATCCGGTAGGCACCGCCCCGCAGGGCCTCGGCCACGAGCAGCCGCACGCTGTTGGAGCCGATGTCGATAGCCGCCAGGCGGCAGGCCAGATCGGCCGACAGGAAAATCTGTTTGTCTGTCTGTCTGTCTTCTGTCGTTTCGGCGGCCATGACGATGTCCTCGGATGGTGTGCGGGACAATCATACCGTGGGCGCACGCCTGCAGCAGCGGGAAGGAGGCCACATACGCTACACTTTCTCTCCCTCCCGCCCCCGGCCTCCGCTTCATCCGCCCGTGTCCCTCATCTCGCCCCCCATCGTTGCTGCCGCCACCGGTCGCTGGACGCCCGAGTCGCCGGCCTCTGCCGTGTCCGTCGGGAACTTCGACGGGGTGCATCTCGGCCACGCGGCGATTGTCCGGCAGGTCTGTGCTGCCGCGCGACGGCTTGACGTGCCCTCCGTCGCGTTCACGTTCGATCCGCATCCGGCGGTGGTGCTGCGGCCCGACGCAGCCCCCACGCCGCTGACGACCCCCGCCCGCCGCGCGGAGTTGCTGCTCGATCTCGGCATCGATGCGGTGCTCGTGCAGCCGACGGATCGGCCGCTCGTATCGCTGTCCGCGGAACAATTCTACGCGGAGATTCTGCGCGACCGGCTCCATGCCCAGGCGATCGTGGAGGGGGCTGACTTCCGCTTTGGAGCCAACCGCGCCGGCGACATCCATCTGCTGAGGACACTCTGTGGCCGGGACGATGTGACGCTGGAGACCGTGCCGGCTGTGATGGCAGACGGCCTGCCGGTGTCGAGTTCACGGCTGCGGTCGCTGGTTGCCGTCGGGGACGTTCGCCAGGCCGCCATCCTGATGACGTCGCCCTACCGTCTCACCGGCACAGTGGTGGAAGGGGCGAAACGTGGCGGCACGATCGGTTTTCCCACCGCTAACCTCTCGGGAATCGCCACGCTGATGCCCGCGGCCGGCGTCTATGCCGCCCGCGTCACCCTGCCGGACGGTGCTTTCCGCCCCGCCGCTGTGCACATTGGCCCGAACATCACCTTTGGCGAAACCCGCATCAGCGTCGAAGCCCACTTGATCGGCTTCTCTGGCACGCTCTACGGCAGCACGCTCGACGTTGACTTCATCGAGAGACTGCGCGACACTCAACGGTTTGATTCGATCGATGCGCTCAAGGCGCAACTGACGACCGACGTTGCTCGGGCCTTGGAGGCAGCCGCTTCGTTCCCTGATGAGTCGCGGATCATTGTCTGACCAAATTGTCTGACCAAAGTGTCACACGCGTGGCTGGACGAGTTTCACCGAACAGTTCACACCCCGACAGGAATGGAAAGCACATGCGACTCGACTGGGCCAGTCTGCTGGAGATCCTCAGGGATTCCCGACGCGTGGTGCTCACAAGCCACGTCCGCCCCGACTGCGATGCCCTCGGCAGCGAACTGGGCATGGCCGGCATCCTCGAGGCCCTCGGCAAGGACGTGCGGATCGTCAACGCCCAGGCCACGCCCCCGGGACTGAAGTGGATCGACCCGGACGGGAAAATCGAGTCGTTGGCTGAGGGAGTGAAGCCGGCGGACCTCTCTGATCGCGACCTTCTGATCGTGGTCGACACGAGCGCCTGGGCCCAACTGGGCGCGATGGGTGAGGTGCTCAAGGCGATGCGCGACCGGGTGCTCGTCGTCGATCACCACGTCAGCGAAGACGATCTCGGTGACCGCTGGTTCAAGGACACATCGGCCGAGGCCACGGCGCGGATCGTCTCGGAGATCGGGCTGAGACTCAGAGTGCCACTCACCGAGCGGATTGCCACGCCGCTCTATGCCGGCCTGTCGACCGACACGGGTGGATTCCGGTTTCCCTCCGTCACGGGAGAGTCGTTCCGCATCGCCGCGCGGATGGTTGACGCGGGGGCGAGCCCTCCAGCCATCTACCGTGAACTCTTCGAACAGGACACGCTCGCCAGATTGCACCTGGTGGGCAGGACGTTGTCGAGCGCCCGCACGTCCCATGAAGGCCGGGTGATCATGTCGACCGTGCGGCTTTCCGACATCAAGGAAACAGCCGCCACTCCGCACGACACCGAGGACCTCATCAACCTCACCCTCGCCGTGAAGGGTACGGAAGTCGCGGCGATCCTCATTGAGCAGACCGACGGGCGGGTCAAAGTCAGCTTCCGCAGTCGCTCGAGCGTCGACTCGAGCGCCTTGGCGGGGCGATTTGGCGGCGGTGGCCACAAGGCGGCGGCGGGCGCGATCTTGCCCGGCCCGTTCGAGACCGCGTACGACCGCGTGACGGCGGCCGTGAACGAGGCTGTGCTTGCGGCCGGGGTTTCTTGAAACCCTACCGAAGCCGTCGCTCACTCTTTGCTGTTCTCATGCCCCCATCGGCCGCAGGAGACTCCTCATGTCACATCTTCAGCAGCGCACCGAGCCGCCCTCCGGCCGACGTGGGTTCCTGGCCAAGCTCCTTGCCATCTGCTGTGGTGGCCTGGCAACGCTCCCGCCGCTGGCCGCCGGCGTCTGGATGTTTCTCGGTCCGCTCCGTCGCCGCGGGGCGGCGGCCACCTTCCTCCCAGTGACGGAATTGGCCAGCGTTCCCGATGACGGCATCCCCCGGCAGTTTGCGGTCGTGGCAGACAGGGTCGATGCCTGGACCGGCTTCGCAGCGGAGCCGATCGGCGCCGTCTACCTTCGCCGTCAGCAAGGCTCCGACACGGTCGAGGCACTTTCGGCCACCTGCCCACATGCCGGCTGCTTCGTGGAGATCGAGTCGCAGGAAAAATGCTTCCGCTGCCCATGCCACAACAGCACGTTCATGCTCGACGGCGGGATCGTGGCCCCCAGTCCGAGCCCTCGGGCGATGGATGGCCTGGAGTGCCGCGTGGCGAACAACGGCCAGATCACCGTGAAGTGGCAGAACTTCTACACCGGCATCGCCGAGAAGGTGGCCCGCCCATGAGCAAGCACGTTCCTCCCGTCCAGAAACATGGCGTTCAACTGCCCGCCAGCAAGCCGGGCCTCCTCGGCCAACTGGCCAACTTCTTCGACGATCGCACCGGCTACCGGGCCCTGGTGCACGAGGCCCTCTATGAACGGGTGCCGGGGGGCGCACGCTGGCGGTATGTCTGGGGCAGCACGCTCGTCTTCGCGTTTATGACGCAGGTGATCACCGGCCTCGTCCTCTGGTCGAGTTATGCGGCGAGCTCCCAGACGGCGTGGGAGAGCGTCTACTACATCCAGCACGAGATGACCGGCGGCTGGCTGGTCCGCGGCATCCACCATGTGATGGCGCAGATGATGATCGTGCTGCTGGCCCTGCACCTCATGCAGGTGGTGATCGACGGCGCCTACCGGGCCCCCCGCGAGGTCAATTTCTGGCTGGGGCTCGTGCTGATGATGCTCGTGTTGGGCATGGCCCTCACCGGGTACCTGCTGCCCTGGGACCAGAAGGGCTATTGGGCCACCCGCGTGGCCACCAACCTGGCGGGGCTCGTGCCGCTGCTCGGGCCGTCGATCCAACAGGTGGTGGTGGGAGGACCCGACTACGGCCACCACACACTCACCCGATTCTTTGCGCTTCATGCCGGGTTTTTACCCGCCACGCTCGTGCTCATGCTCGTCGTGCATCTCTCGCTCTTCCGCAAGCACGGCCTCTGCGCGAGGCAGCCGATCACCCGCCCCGATGCCATGTTCTGGCCCGATCAGGTGCTCAAGGATGCCGTGGCGATGTTGGCCGTGATGGCCGTGGTGCTGGGGGTGATCCTGATGCCGGCGCTCCGGGCCATGCTCGAGGGGCGGCCGATCGTGCCGGGAGAACTGGGGGCCGAACTGGGCGCTCCGGCCGATCCCTCGCAGCCGTATGCGGCCGCGCGGCCGGAGTGGTATTTCCTGTTTCTGTTCCAGTTTCTGAAAGTCTTCGAAGGCTGGGGAGCTACGGGTGAATTCTTCGGCGCCATCGTGGTGCCGGGGCTGGTCATGGGTGTGATGTTCCTGATGCCGATTCTGGGCCGCTGGCAGCTCGGGCATCGGTTCAACATCGCCTTCACGCTGGCAATCCTGGCGGGGGCCGGCCTGCTCACGGCCATGGCGATGAACGAAGACTACGCCGCCCTCTGGGCGGATCGGGCGTCCTTTGCCGACGTGGAAAAGCTGCTGGAGGAGACCGACGGTGATGCGGCGAAGATTGCCGCCCACTTCGGCAACGATGCGACGAAGATCGCCGCCTTCAAGGCGAGGGCGAAGAAGCTCGACAAGATCCGCCATTCGCAGTCGTTCCTCGACGCCTCCGTGCAGGCCGAGGCCGATGCCGCACGGTCGATCGAACTGGCGGGCCGGCCGGAGCGGATTCCGCCGGCGGGCATGCTGGAACTGATCCGCAACGATTCACTCAGCCAGGGACCGAAGCTCTTTGCGCAGCACTGCGCGAGCTGCCACTCGCATATCGATCCGGCGGCCCCGAATGCAGCGTCGCTGGTGGCAAAGGCGTCGGCCGCCAACCTGCACGGCTTCGGCACCGCCGCCTGGATGCGAGGATTGCTCGATCCCAAGCAGGTGGCCGGCCCCGCCTACTTCGGCAACACGGCGCACAAGGAGGGCGACATGGTCAACTTCGTGCAGAACGACCTCGCCGACACCGCCACCTGGACTCCCGACGACGTCGAGGCCGTGATCGCGGCGATGGCGGAAGAGGCCGGGCTGGCGGCGGCCGGCACGGCTCCGGCGCTGGTCGAGAAGGGCAGGGGCCTCATTGCCGACGGCGATCGCTGCGGCTCATGTCATACGTTCCGTGACAACGGCGTTGCGGCGGGGAGTGCCCCCGACATCACGGGCTGGGGCTCCCGCGAGTGGCTGGTCGGCATCATCACCGATCCGACGCACGAACAATTTTATGGTGACTCCAACGATCGCATGCCGAGCTTCGGCAAGGCTGAGGAAGGAGCCGCACCGATGCTGAGTCGGCGGCAGGTCGAAATGATCGCCGACTGGCTGCGGGGCGACTGGTATCGGCCCGCGGTCCACGGTCACTAGTTGCGGCGCGTATGAAGTCGCGTTGCCGGGGAGCGCATGAGTGCGTGCGTGCTGTAGGTCGGGGCTGCCCACACCCCGTCGCCGGACGTTCGCTACGGCCATGCGGCTTTCGCGCCGTCGCCGCCGTCCCGGCGTCGGCTCCGGCTTACGTTCGCCGGGCAAAGCCCGGCTTCTGTTAGTGCCTTCGCTCACTCGATGCTGACTGCGCTCCGGCATCCTGCCTGCGCTGGTCAGCAACGCCGGCTCTCGGGGCGTGGGCAGCCCCTCCGGCGATCGAATGTGGCACGGATGCGGGCACACGATCTCAGCAGACACTTTGAAACCGTGCTTCCGCGACGGTTGGATGCCGGCTTCGCGGTTAGAGGTTCCAGCGGTCGAAGAGCTTCTCCCGGAAGCTCTGCCACTCGGGGCGATGGGCCTGCTCGTGGGCCGGCGTCGAGGCTGCCAGTTCGGCCACCCAATCGTCCATGCGCCGCAGTCGTCGGACCAGGGACTCGGTGACGTTGTAGGCAAGTTTATAGGCTGCCTGCACTCCCTCGGCGATGAGCTCCCTGTAATCGGCATGCGTGATCCGCAGCAGTGTCACCGCCGTCACGGCTTTCACGTCGGCGGAGTGGGGGGAGGGGCTGAAGAACGACATGTCACCAAAGTGGCCCGGCGGTTCGAGCATCGCCAGCACCACCCGATTCGAGTCGGCCCGTGTGGGCTCCAGACGGCGCGAGACTTCGCAGGTGCCTTCGAGCATCACCCAGAGATCGCGGCTCGTGCCGCCCTGCTCGAGGATCAGCCGGCCCGGTTCGAACGTGACCTGCTCCATCACGTCGAGAATCTGCGAAAGATCTGTGGCGTTGAAGCCATTCAAGAGCGGGATCGTCTTCAGTCTCTCGGTGTTCAATCCGTCGGCTGCGGTCATTCGATTCCTCCCAGGACAGTGGCCCGGCCCACGCGGCCGACGCCCAGCATATAAGCGGCCGTCCGGAGGGTCACCTGCCGCGACGACGCGAGCTGCCAGACGTGTTCGAAGGATTCACCAAGAATACGGTCGAGTTCCTGTCGCACCCGATTGATGCCCCACTGGTAGTGCTGCCGGTTCTGCACCCACTCGAACCAACTGGCCGTAACGCCGCCGGCGTTCACCAGGATGTCGGGCATGACGGTGATCTCGCGGCGGTCGAAGATGGCGTCGGCCTCCGGCTCGGTCGGGGCATTGGCGGCTTCGATGATGATCGGCGCCCTCACGGCCTCCGCATTGCCCTTGTGAAGCACGCCGCCGAGTGCCGCCGGGATGAGCACGTCGCAGTCGAGGGCCAAGAGCTCCGCGTTGGTGAGCTTATCCCCTCCCTGATATCCCTCCAGCCGACTCAAGTGCGACTGCGAATAGCGGAGGAGTTCGTTCACGTCGAGTCCGTCGGCGCGGTGGAAGCCCGCGGTGGCGTCGCTCACGGCCACGATCTGGCACTCGGCGTCGCGGAGGAAGCGGGCCGTGTGCGATCCGACGTTGCCGAAGCCCTGGATCGCGATCCGTGTGCCGGGAATGCGACGGCCGAGCCGGCTCAGGAGCTTGAGTGTGAGGCTGCCGACACCGCGGCCGGTCGCCTCGTCGCGGCCCGGAATGCCGTGATATTCCACGGGCTTTCCCGTCACGCAGGCGGGTGAGAATCCGTGGTATTTGTTGTATTGATTCATGATCCAGGCCATCACCTCCGGGCTCGTGCCCATGTCGGGGGCGGGGATATCGACGTCGGGGCCGAAGAGATCATGGATGGCGTCGACGAAGCGTCGCGTGACGCGTTCCAGTTCCCGGGCTGAGAGCCGCGAGGGATCGACCGCGATGCCTCCCTTGGCGCCGCCGTAGGGGATGTCTACCACGGCGGTCTTCCAGGTCATCAGCGAGGCGAGCGCACGAACTTCGTCGAGGTCTACCTGCGGGTGATACCGCAGGCCACCCTTCATGGGACCGCGGGCGTTGTTGTGCTGAACCCGGTATCCGATGAACGTCGCCACTTCGCCCGAGTCGAGTTCGACGGGAATCTGCACCTGCACCTCGCGCTTGGCCGTCAACAGGAGGCGGCGGATGTTGTCGGAGAGGTCAAGCTGATCGGCAGCGCGGTTGAAATAGATTCCGATGGCTTCGCTGGATCTCATGGTGCGCCGGTTCTCCTGCGTCGTCTGGGAATCGCGGCCTGAGAACCGCGCTAGAGTCGGTGCGGAGTCTACCCTGTGTGTGATGCCTGTGTGTGATGATTGTCGCTGAAATTCCCTCCAGGACTCCCTCCCGTGAGAATGGGCGCAACGGGTATGATCAGGGCTTCTCCATACCGGGGGCCACATCAATCATGTCCATGCCCGCGCCTGAGGATTTCTGGAGGCTCGTGGCTGCCAGTCGGCTCGTCCCGCCGGACGTGCTCGACGCGTTGCACCGTGAGCATGTCCGAGAGACGGTTGGCCAGCCGCCGGCTGCGGACGCCGCCGCCGCCACGACGGCGATCGCCAAGTGGCTCATCCAGCGGGGCGTCTTGAGCAAGTGGCAGGGCCGACGGTTGCTCACGGGCGACTCCGGTCCGTTTTTCGTTGGCGAGTACCGGCTCATCGAGCGGCTTGAGAACGACGGTCCAGGCCGGCTGTTTCGTGGCCGGCACGAGCCCTCTGGCCGACGTGTCTGCCTCATGGTGCTTGATCGGAAGCTCAGCCAACGGCCGGATGTCTGGGCTGAAATCGTGCGGCGGACGACGGCCGCCCGGAGCGCCGTCGATCCGACCCTCGGTCGCGACTGGACCGTCGAAGAAGTGCAGGGCAATCGGTTCATCGTCTGCGATGACGCCGATGGCATGTTGTTGGCCGACGAAGTGGCCCGCCTGGTTTCGTTCCCGCCGACCGCCGCGCCGGCTGGCGGCATGAGCCCAGCGGCGCTGACGGAAGCAACGCCTCTGACGGTCCACATCCGGACCGGTCCCGCGGCTGACGCGCTGGCGAACCGCCGCGCCGCGCAGAAACGAGCCGCCCGCTTTGGGTTGGTCTGCATGGGCATCGCCGGCGGTCTGGTGGCCGTCGTGCTGGCCGTCACGCAGTCGCAGAGCAGGCGGTCGACGGCGTTGCACACTGCGCCCGGCCGGGCGAGCGTCGTCGAAGCCACTGGAACCGCGGACAGGAATGACACGCGGCAGGAACCGTCTGAAAACTCAGGCTACCTTCCGGAATCGCCCGCAACCACACAGCCTGCCGACGAGGCCGTCAGCACTGCACCGCCGGTAACGATCGTCGATTCCGCCGAACTGCCGTGGGCGTCGCCCACCGTGGGCAGGCCTCCGTCGCTCTCCTACCTCCCGCCCGGATCGCAGTTGATCCTGCTGGCCCGGCCCGCGGAACTCATGGCCGATGACGAGGGCAGGCAGTTCGTCAAGTCGCTCGGCCCCCGCGTCGCCGACGGCATCACCGTGTTGAACACGCTCTGCCGGTGTGGGCTCGAGAACGTCGCGGAGCTGCAGGTGGGCTGGCAGACTGGCGGCAGCGACACGGCAACGGCTTTCGAAGACGTGGTCGCCGGGTGGACCGTGAGGTTTCAAGAGCCGTCGCCGCTCTGGGAGGATGTCGCAGCCCGTACTGGGGCGTGGGGTCAGACCGAAGAGAGGAATCTCGACGGTGAGACCATTCATGTGGGCCAAGACTTCTCCTTCTGGCTGCCCATGGCAGAGGAGGGCCGCGTGCTCGTGATTGCCCCGACAGGCCTGCTGGAGACGATGGTCGAGGCGGCGCGATCGGCTGGTCCCGAGGAAGACGGCGAGACGCTCGTGGCGAGTCTGCCTCAGGATCTCGAACAGTTGGTCGGCATGCTCGACCGCACCCGGCACCTCACGCTCCTGGGGTCTCCGCACTACCTGGTGCACGACGGCCGCTCCCTGATGACCGCTTCACTGGCCGGCATCGTCGAGTCACTCGGACGCTTCTTTGGCGACGGCGTGCGGGTTGCAGCACTCTCGCTGCATTGCGCCGACAACTTCTACGCCGAGGTCGATGTGATTGCCAGCCGCGCCGAGCCGGCAAATCTGCTGGCGGACCGGCTCGCGCACCAGATCGAAGCGATAGCCGACGCTGTCGAGGACGCCTGCGCAGCCATCAATCCTCATCCCTACGGCAGGAAGCTGGTCATGCGGTTGCCCGCCATGATTCGGGCGCTGGTGGCAAACACCCGCTGCGGCGCCGAAGGGAAGGGGGTCGTGCTCAACGCCTACCTGCCACGGCATGCGGGCCACAATCTCATGCTGGCTGCGGAACTCGTGATCGAACAGTCGCAGGAGGGCGTTGTCGGCGCGGTGGCGGTGTCGAAGACGCCGACAGCAGTTTCCGGCGGAGTGGCCGCGTCGCTCCAAAAAAGAATCTCGCTGGTATTTGCCGCGGAAACGCTCGAAAAGGCGATCCAGATGCTGTCGGACGAAATCGGTATGCCGATGGAGATCCTGGGCGGCGATCTGCAGTTGGACGGCATCACGAAAAACCAGTCCTTCGGGCTGGAGGAGCGGGACACGCCGGCCGAGGCAGTGCTACGCACGATTCTTGCCCGGAGCGACTCGGCGGGCAGACTTGTCTATGTTGTCCGGATGCGAGACGGTGTCGAGTCGATTGAGATCACGACAAGGTCCGCGGTGGCCAAGCGGGGCGATCCTTTGCCGCCCGGTTTGTGACCTGGTTGTTGCGAAGGGTTGGGAACAGAGGCGGGGCTTTCGGCCCGTTGGAAGGAGACATCCAGAATGATCATCGTCATGCAGGCTGGGGCGACGCAGGCGGACCTCGAGAGAGTGGTGGCAAGAGTGGAGGGCCTGCGGCTCAAACCGCACATCATCGTCGGCACTGAGCGGACCGTCGTGGCCGTGGTGGGTGACGAGCGGGACGCCGCCGGTTCTGGATTCGAGACGCTGCCGGGCGTGGCCTCGGTCATGCCGATCCTCGCCCCCTACAAGGTGGCCAGTCGGGAGGTGCAGAGTGAGCCAACGGTCGTACGGGCTGGATCGCTGGTGGTGGGCGGCCGGGCGATCGGCGTGATCGCCGGCCCCTGTTCAGTGGAGAGCCGTGACCAGATCGTGGAAACCGCCCTCGCGGTGAAGGCGGCAGGGGCTACGGGGCTGCGCGGGGGCGCATTCAAGCCACGGACGAGTCCCTACAGTTTCCAAGGCATGAAGGAACAAGGCCTGGAACTGCTCGCCGAGGCCCGTGCCGAGTCGGGCCTTGCGATCGTCACGGAAGTGGTGTCGCCGGAAGATGTGCCGTTGGTCACGCGGTATGCCGACGTCTTGCAGATCGGCGCCCGCAACATGCAGAACTACCGCCTGCTCGAGGCCGTGGGCCGCACGGAGGTGCCGGTCCTGCTCAAGCGGGGGCCGTCGGCGACGGTGGAGGAGTTGCTGCTGGCCGCTGAATACATCCTCGACGGCGGCAACCGGCAGGTGATGCTCTGTGAGCGTGGCATCCGCACCTTCGAGACCCACACCCGGTTCACGCTGCCGCTGGCGACGGTGCCGTGGCTGCACGCTCGCACGCATCTGCCGGTGGTGGTCGATCCCAGCCACGGCACCGGCCATGCAAACCTCGTGGCGAGCATGGCGGCGGCCAGCGTTGCGGCGGGCGCCGATGGCCTCATCATCGAGGTGCATCCCGACCCGAAGTGTGCGTCGAGTGACGGCGCCCAGACGCTCGACTTCACCGCGTTCGAGCAGATGATGCAGGTCTGCCGCCGTGTCGCGGCCGCCGTGGACCGAGACCTGTAGCGTGAGCCCGGATCGGCGCGTGCGGCGAGAGGGCTGTCAGTCCAGCACGACGACGGCGATCAGCATGTAGAGCACGATGCCCACGATGTCGACAATCGCTGACACGAACGGGTTGCTCATCAACGCCGGGTCGAGGCCGATCGATCGGAAAACCAGCGGCAGGACCGATCCCACCATCGTGCCCATCATCACCACGCCGAGGATTGTCAGCGGGATCACGAGCGCCGCGGCAGCGGTGGGCGCATAGGCCAGCGCGAGACAATAGCCCGGAATCGCCAGCAGGCTGCCGAGCAGGAGTCCCAGCACGAACTCACGCCGAAGAATCCGTGGCCAGTCGGCGAGTTTGCAGTCGCCGGTGGAGAGGGCGGTGATCACGAGGGTGGCCGACTGATTGCCGGAGTTGCCACCGCTGGCAATCACCAGTGGGATGAAGGCCACGAGCCAGGCGTGGGGCGACTGCCACTTTGCCAGCACCATCGCGGTGAGCGCGGCCGTGGCGAAGAGAATCGCCAGCCACACGCCCCTCTTCCAGGTCATCGAGACGAGCGCAGCCTCGAGATAACTCTCGCCGAGTGGCGAAATGGCGGCGATCCGCTGGGCGTCGTCGGTGGCGTCCTGCCGGACGGTGTCGAGCACGTCGTCATGCGTGACGATTCCCACCAGCCGGTTGTGCTCATCCACGACGGGAATGGCGAGAAAGTCGAAACGGGCAAGTTTCTCGACCACCCGGTCGCTGGGCTCTTCCAGTCGGACGCTGATCGGATCACGTTGCATGAGGTCCGATACCAGCGCCGTCGGCCGGGCCATGATCAGGTCGCGGAGCGACACGAAGCCGACGAGCTTGCGTTCGGCGTCGAGCACGTAGATGTAATAGATCGACTCGCTGTTGGGGGCCTGCGACCGCAGGCGGGCCACCGCTTCCCCGGCCGTGATGTCAGCCGGCAGCGAGGCGTATTCGGTCGTCATCAGGGCGCCGGCCGATCCCTCCGGGCAGGAGAGGAGCATGCGGATGTCGTGCCGTTCGGCCTTCGCCACCAGTGGCAGAATCTCCTCGACGACTTCCGGATCGAGTTCGCGGAGCAGGTCGTCTCGGTTGTCGGCGGCCATCCACTCGATCAGCGGCCCCAGGTGTGTTCGGTCAGCCGCCTGTACCAGTTCCACCTGCCGGGGCATGGAAAAGTAGGGGAAGACTTCCGCCTGCCGTTCGACGGGGAGACACTCGAGCAGTTGCCACAGCTCTGCGTCATCGAGCCCCTCCGAAAAGTCCGCGACGGTGGCTGGGTGGAGTTCTCGGGCCACCTCTCGCAGACCGTCGGCATCCCCTTCGCCGAGCATGACGCGGAGTTCGGGGATCAGGATGGGATTGGCGGTGGGCATGGCAGCGAGGCGGGGGAGGGCGGGCGAGGTGGGGGGCGGCAACTGCCGCCGGTGGGACGGGCGGCCGAGGCGGATGGTACGTCTATACTCATCCGACCGTTCCGCCGTCAGGACCAGTATGCCATGAACGCCACCCGAGTCGATCGCCGCGTGCCGCTGCTGGCAGCCAGTCTCCCGTGGGCTGCCCTTGTCGTCTGTGCCGGAGCGTTTGGGACGGTGGTCGCGTTGCCTGCAGCCGAGCGTCCGGTGCAAGCGGCCGAAGTGGCCGCGCCGTCCACCACGCGGGGGCTCGAACTGCTGCTTTCGCAGGCCTATCTTCCCCACGATTTTGACCAGCAGGTCTTCGATGACCTCTGGACCACCTGGGAGGAGCCCGCCCGGTCGCGGGCCGAGCAGGCGGGGTTGTCGGACCGGCGGCTGATGACGATGGAGCGGTATGGCCTCACCCCCCATCCCAAGGACCCCTCGCGGTCGATGCAGTACGTGGTCGACGACGCGGGAGCCTGGACGATGAGCTGCCTTGCGTGCCATCAGGGGCAGGTCGATGGCCGGGCGATGCCCGGCCTGCCGAACTCGAACTACGCGCTCGAGACGCTGACCGAGGAAGTGCGGCTGGTAAAGGTGCGGCAGCGGAAGCCCTTCGGCCACATGGACATGGGGTCGTTGTTCCTGCCGCTGGGCACGACCAATGGCACGACCAATGCTGTCATGTTCGGCGTGGCGCTGATGCGGCATCGCGATCCCGATCTGTCGATCGTCCAGCGACCGCCGCGGTTCGATCTTGTGCACCACGACATGGATGCGCCTCCGTGGTGGCACTATCCAAAGCGACGCAGCCTCTACGCCGACGGCTTCGCCCCCAAAGGCCACCGCATCCTGATGCAGTTTCTCCTCGTGAAAGAGAACGGGCCCGAAAAGTTCCACGCTTGGGAAGACGAATTCCGTGACATCGAGCGATGGATCGAGTCCCTCGAGGCCCCGAGGTGGACCTGGGCGGTCGACAGTTCGCTCGCAGAGAAAGGCCGGGCCATCTTCCTCCAGCATTGTGCCGACTGTCACGGCACCTATGATCCGGTGGAACCCGCGAGAGAAACCTATCCAGATCGCATCGTGGACATCGCTGAGGTGGGAACCGACCGCGTGCGGTTCGACTCGCTTACGGCAAAGGAACGAGGTGAGTTGAACAGCAGCTGGTTCGGCCATATGGGGGAGGATGCCGTCGCCATCAAGGACCATGAGTCACCTGCCGGCTACGTCGCCCCGCCGCTCGATGGCGTCTGGGCGAGTGCTCCCTATCTCCACAACGGCTCGGTGCCAACGCTCTGGCATCTTCTGCATCCCGCACAGCGGCCTGTGGTCTGGAAACGAACGGCGACGGGCTACGACCGGTCCCGCGTTGGCCTGGAAGTTGAGGAGATGGAGAGAATGCCCGCGGGATCGGGTCAGGAAAAACTGACCTCGGCCGAACGTCGCCGTCACTTCGACACGTCCAAGCCTGGCAAGAGCGCCAAGGGGCACGACTTCCCTGATGTGCTCGACGAGGAAGAAAAAACAGCTGTGCTCGAATACCTGAAGACGCTGTGACAGTTCGGGGCTGCCCACGTCCCGTCGCCGGACGTTCGCTACGGGCATCCTGCCCTTCGCTCACTCGATGCTGACTGCGCTCCGGCATCCTGCCTACGCTTGTCAGCAACGCCGGCTCTCGGGACATGGGCAGCCCCGCCCGGCGGTGTTCCCGGCCGAAGATCGCCCATCCCCCACGACGCCCCAAACTTTTGCTACCGTATTGGGAATCGAAACATAGCCTCCAGGGAGCCGATAACGTGACCCAGTTCGAACGTGCCAAGAGCGGTGAGATCACCCCCGAGATGAAGTTCGTCGCCCAGCGCGAGGATCTTCCCGAGGAACTGATCCGCTCGGAGGTGGCCCGGGGCCGGATGGTGATCCCAGCCAACACCGTGCACCTGACGAAGCGGCTCGAGCCGATGGCGATCGGAATCGCTGCGCTCACCAAGATCAACGCCAATATCGGCAACTCGGCCGTCACGAGCGACGAGCAAACGGAGCTTGAAAAGCTCCACATGGCAGTCCATCACGGCGCGGACACGGTGATGGATCTCTCCACCGGAAAAAACATCGACACGATCCGGCAGGCGATCATCGACGCGTCGCCGGTGCCGATCGGCACGGTGCCGATCTACCAGATGCTGGAGGAACTCGGCGGCGACATCGACGACATGCGGCCGCAACACTTCCTCGACATGTGCGAGAAGCAGGCGAAGCAGGGGGTCGACTACATGACCGTCCACTCCGGCCTCCTGCAGGAGCACCTGTCGCTGACGATGCAGCGCATCACCGGCATCGTCAGCCGGGGCGGCTCGCTGATCGCCCGCTGGATGATGACCCACCGCCAGCAAAACCCGCTCTACACCCACTTCGAGGATCTCTGCGACATCTTCCGTGAATACGACGTCACCTGGAGCCTGGGTGACGGCCTGCGGCCCGGCTCGATCGCTGACGCCAGCGACGAGGCCCAGTTTGCGGAACTGCACGTGCTCGGCGAGTTGACGCGGCGGGCCTGGAAAAAGGGCTGTCAGGTGATGGTGGAGGGCCCGGGCCACGTGCCGATGGATCAGATCGACATGAACATCAAGCGGCAGATGGAGGAGTGCGACGAGGCCCCCTTCTACGTGCTCGGCCCGCTCGTCACCGATATCGCCCCGGGCTACGACCACATCACCAGCGCCATCGGTGCGGCGCTGGCCGGCTGGAGCGGCGCGGCCATGCTCTGCTACGTGACGCCGAAGGAACATCTGGGTCTGCCCGATGCCGAAGATGTGAAGCAGGGAGTGATCGCCTACAAGATCGCAGCCCATGCCGCGGATCTGGCACGGCATCGCAAGAATGCCCGCGTGCGGGACGATGCCTTGTCGCGGGCCCGGTTCAACTTCGACTGGAACGAGCAGTTCAGGCTGTCTCTGGATCCGGAGACGGCGAGGAAATACCACGATCAGACGCTGCCGCAGGATACGTTCAAAAGTGCCCACTTCTGCAGCATGTGCGGGCCGAAGTATTGCTCGATGAAGATCACCCAAGACATCCGCGACATGGCCGCTGCCGAGGCGACAAACGGAACCGAGAGCGAGCCGGTCGCGATCCAGTTGCCGTAG
>Ga0304730_1001255_pt1 | contig 19605 bp, 16 predicted proteins | sample M_130628_MF_Meta_FD_190474 | JGI IMG/M metagenome (GOLD analysis project Ga0304730, IMG submission 190474) | Freshwater microbial communities from Lake Montjoie, Canada to study carbon cycling - M_130628_MF_MetaG (v2) (version 2) | ecosystem: Environmental > Aquatic > Freshwater > Lake | place...
CTGAACAACGCTCTGATAAGAAGCCGATGCTCTCTGACCTTCGTGAATCTGGTTCTATCGAACAAGATGCTGACGTAGTTATCTTGCTCCACCGCGATGATATGTATGACTCACAGAACCGATCAGGTGAGGCAGATTTCATCGTTGCAAAGCACCGTAATGGACCAACAAGAACTATTACAGTCTCAGCACAACTTCACTTTGCACGCTTCTTCGATATGGCACCAAATGTGGGAGCAGGACGCGACTTCACGCAATCAACGGGCGCTTCAGATATTCAACCATCATCTCCTGGCGATGGTGGTTGGAACGAGTAGTTACTTAACTCGCAACAGTCTTTGCGCGATCTGCTAAGTAGATTCCTATCAAAACAATTGCAGCACCGATCAGTTGAATGAAATCCCAACTCTGACCAAACCAGATCCATGCAAATGCACCAGCGATAACTGGCTCAAGCATTCCAATCACGCTACTCGTTGATGCAGTTAACATCTTCATGCCAGAGAGTACGAGCATGTAGGGAACGACAGTTCCAAAGATTGCAGCTGCGCCAATGAGCAACCATCCGGGAAGCATCGTGCCCTTTGCAATTCCACCCAAATCCATCTGCACAGAAAATACTTCAAAAGGAAATGTCCAAGGAGGAAGAACAACGAGCCAGAAGATAGATGCAAAACCCATTCCAAAGATCATCGTTGCAATCGGTTCACGACTCTTACCGATGCGCTCACTCATCAAGAAGTAAGCTGCGAGACAGAATGCGCAGAGAGTTGCAGCAAGTAATCCGATGAGATCAAATTTAAAACCTTCCCAGACCTTGGCAACGAGAACCAGGCCAGTGAAGGAGAGCGCAACTGCAAGCCACATTTGATTTGAGACAAAACCTTTGCGCACCAATTTGATCCAGAGAGCAATCCAGATAGATGCGGTGAATTCGATAATAAGGACAAGGCCTAGAGGAACACCGCGTTGGATGCCAAATAGGTAGCCAAAGTTCACAAAGGCAAAGCCCACAACGCCATAGAGAGCAAGGCGAGGAATCTCTGCCTTCTTCACCTTAATAATTTCAGGACGGGTAAGAAGAACGTAGGTACCAAGGATGACAACGGCTGAGACTGAGCGCACCTCAGCTAAGCGAAGCGCCGGAAGGTGCTTCATGACAACAGTGACAATGATGCCTGAGAATGAGAAGAAGAAAGCTCCCAAAATAAGCAGGAATTCGCCGCGATGTTTGGTGAGCACCGCAGGAGTCTAACTTAATTACTTAGAAAGCGGACTCAGGAATCTCCATGATGGATGCATCAGTTCCTTCAACAATCTTGCGATCTGCGGTGATGTGAGGAAGAACTGTTGCCACAAAGAACTTTGCTGATGCAATTTTTCCTGTGTAGAAATCAGTATCTTTTCCAGCACCTGCTGCAAGCTTTGCAGATGCAATATCTGCTTGGCGAAGAAGAAGCCATGTGATGATCACATCGCCCACGCACATCAGTGCACGGGAAGTGCTCAAGCCCACCTTATAAATCTCATCAGGTTTTTCTTGAGATGCCATTGCATGCCCTACAAGAACACCAATGATTCCATTGAGATCACCGAGCGCCTTGGAAAGTGCCGCCTTCTCATCTGCGTGAACGCCACCGCTTTCAGCAAACGCTTGAATCTCTTTGCCGAGTAGTCCAAGTGAGCGTCCACCATCTTTCACAACTTTGCGGAAGAAGAAGTCAATCCCTTGAATAGCTGTGGTGCCTTCATACAAGGTATCAATCTTTGCATCGCGCACATATTGTTCTAGCGGCCAATCTCGTGTGAAGCCTGCTCCACCAAATGTTTGCAAAGATTCTGTGCCAAGTAGTGTCCATGACTTTTCAGAACCAAAACCTTTAACGACAGGAAGAAGGAGATCGTTGAGCTTCTCCATGGCTTCAGTCTTCTCGGTATCTCCTGCAGCGCGTGCTAGCTCAATCTCATCTTGAATCGATGCTGTGTAGAGAATGAGTGCGCGCATACCTTCGGAGTAAGCCTTCTGTACCATCAGTGAACGGCGCACATCTGGGTGCTTAATGATGGTCACACGAGGGCTCGCCTTATCGTTCATTACCTTCATATCACCGCCCTGCACACGGGTCTTGGCATAGGCGAGAGCTTGGTGGTAACCGGCAGAGAGCGTTGCAATAGCTTTGGTTCCCACCATCATGCGAGCGAATTCAATGATCTTAAACATCTGTGCAATACCTTGGTGAACATCGCCAAGTAGGTAACCAACAGCTGGTTCATTCTCACCAAGATACACTTCACATGTTGCTGAGACATTGAGCCCCATTTTATCTTCGAGCGCTGTGACATAGACGCCGTTGCGCTTTCCAAGATCGCCCGTTTTAAGATCAAACATAAACTTTGGAATAAGAAAGAGTGAGAGACCCTTTGTTCCAGGTCCGCCACCTTCACGGCGCGCAAGAACAAAGTGCATAACGTTTTCATAGAAGTCGGCGTCGCCTGATGTGATGTAACGCTTATTGCCTGTGATGTGCCAAGTTCCATCTGCTTGCTGCACAGCTTTCGTGCGACCTGCACCAACATCTGAACCAGCATCTGGTTCTGTCAGCTGCATCGTTGCACCCCAGTGACGTTCGACCATGTGCTTTGCCATAATCTTCTGATCTTCTGTTCCTAATACATAGGCAACGTGAGCGAATGCATAACCAGATGCATAGAGATGGATTCCAGGATTTGATCCAAGAACCATCTCAGCAATTGCCCAGCGAACTGATTGTGGGATTTTCATTCCACCTAAATCAACAGGTGCATCAAGGCGCCACCATTCGCCATCGACATATGCTTTATAGGATTTAATAAAACTTGCAGGAAGATTGACATTTCCTGTCTCTTTATTCAGTACTGCGCCAACACGATCGCCTTCAACGAAAGATGCTGCAAGATCGTTCTCACATAAACGCTTCATCTCTTCCAACATGCCAATCGCTGTGTCGCGATCAAGGTCTGAGTAGATAGATGTACCCAAGACTTTTTCACGGCCCAAGAGGTCAAAGAGGCAGAATTCAATATCGCGCAGATTGGCTGTGTAATGGCTCATGGGGCAATGGTGCTACCCGCCAGTAACTTACGCAAGCGCGAAAAGCCCCATTTCTTAAACCTTTGCCCGATAGATACGCGCTGTTCACTGTCCCAGAGCAGGATGAGCATGTGAAGATCATCGTGGTCGGTGCAGGCATCATTGGAATGACACATGCCCGAACTGCATTGATGGCAGGGCATGAGGTTGTTCATCTTGAACGCGATCCTGCCCCACAGAGTGCTTCGGTCCGAAACTTTGGACTTATCTGGGTCAGTGGACGCAAGAGCGGTGAAGAGCTGGATGTCGCTATTCGCGCTCGCGAAATCTGGGAAGAAATTCATCACGAAAATCCAGAGTTAATCTTTCGCGGAAATGGGTCACTTACCCTTGCACAGAATGAAGCAGAACTTCGAGTGATGGAAGAGTGTTTAGAAAAAAGTGATTCACAACTTCGCAAATGGGAAATTCTAGGTAAGAAAGAGACTCAGAAAGTTAATCCGGCTTTACGAGGAAATTTTCTTGCATCATTGTGGTGCCCACTCGATGGAGCTGTTGAACCAGATTCAGTTCTCACCTCTCTTCGCCAGGGACTTAGCAAGCACATGAATTATATCTGGAGAAATTCAGTGGATGTGGTTGATATTAAATCTTCAGGTGACCGGGTAACTGCAGTTGCTAAGAGCGGTGAAATCTTTGAAGGAGATTTCCTCATTCACTGCCCTGGTGCAGATCACAGCTCAATCTTCAAGGAACAATTTGATACCGCACCAATTAGAAAAGTGTATTTACAGATGATGAGCACAGAACCATTTAATGAAGAGATTACAACTTCCATCGCAGATGGTGATTCCATGCGATATTACCCAGGGTATGACGTACCAAGTGTCGCTAAATTGCCACCACAACACCCAATCGCTGAAGCCAATCACATGCAGTTATTACTGGTTCAAAGAGCAGATGGAACAATCACAATGGGTGATACTCACGCGTACGATGAACCATTCCCATTTAAGTTAGAGGAAGAGCCCTATGGATATCTCCATGATGTCGCAAGCGATCTCTTCGGAACTAAACTCCCACCGATAAGACATAGGTGGAGCGGTGTTTATAGCCAGCAGACTGAAGGCGCAATCTGTGACCGTCGCAGAATCGCCACAAATATCATTTCGGTCACCGGCCCTGGCGGACGAGGAAACTCACTCGCACCTGCGATTGCAGAACTGACGCTGAAGGAATTGCAATGAACCTAGAGATGGCTGCTTTTGATGTCGCGGGCACAACGGTAAAAGATGACGGAATCGTCATCGAGGCTTTCAAGGTCGCATTTGAAATGACCCAACCCGATTTGTGGCCAACTAAAGGTGATGAATGGACTCAATATGCGATCGAGACAATGGGTCAATCAAAAATTGACGTATTTACCGCACTCTTAGGCGATCGAGAGAAGGCACACCAAGCGAATGTTACCTTTGAGGAAGCATATGTAAACGAGATTGCTGAACAAGGAGTCTCAGAAATTCCTGGAACACTAGAACTCTTTGCCACGCTGCGAGAAAAGGGAATTCCAATTGTGCTCACAACTGGATTTAGTCGCTCAACCCTTAATGTCTTGCTCACCGAACTAGGATGGTTCGATCTCGTTGACTTAACTGTTACGCCCAATGAAGCTGGTCGTGGCCGCCCTCACCCCGATATGTTGAAGTATGCAGCGCAGAAAGTGAATGCCCCTTCACCAGAGTTTTCACTTGTTGTCGGTGACACAGCCTCTGACATGAAGTCAGGGGTTGCCTATGGTTCCCACAATATATTTGGAGTTCTAAGCGGTGCTCACGGGGAGAAACTACTCATTGAAGGCGGAGCGACATCCGTTGTTAACTCTGTGGCCGACATCTCGCCACTCTTGTAATACCCAATAGTCGTTTACCGTTCAACAAAATTGCCTTAACTCTTAACCTGGTTATCACTCCATGTTCGCATTTGGTGCTGATACTGCGTTCACAATCCTTAGGAAGGGATCACACATATGCGCGCACAGCGTTTAGTAGTTGCTGCAACATCTGCAGCAATTTTGGTATCAGGTCTTGTTGTTCTAACAGCACCTGCTCAAGCAGCAGTTAATTACTGCACAGTTCAAAACCTTCAGCAAGCCGGCGGAATGGATGCCCTCGTAAAGGCAGCCAAGGCTGAGAAGGAACTTAACATCATCACAGTGCCACGTGACTGGGCAAACTACGGTGAAGCAATCGACTTGTTCACTAATGCATTTGGCATCAAGATCAACGATGACAATCCTGAAGGTTCTTCAGCATACGAAATTCAGACAATCAAGACAGCTCCTGCATCAAAGCAGCCAGATGTCGTCGATATCGGAGTTTCAGTACTTCCTGATGCACTTGGAATTGGCCGCAAGGCGCTCTTTGCTCCTTACAAGGTAGCAACATGGAATGACATTCCTGCAGAATGGAAAGATTCAAATGGACTTTGGTACGGCGATTACTACGGTTTGATGGCGATCTCATATGACGCATCACTGCCTAAGGCGCCAACATCAATCAAGGCTCTCCTAACAGATCCAGCATTTAAGGGTGCATTCGCTCTCTCAGGAGATCCAACATCATCACAGCAGGCACTTATGGGCCTATTCGCAATCGCTGCAGCAAATGGCGGAAGCGCTACAAATATCATGCCGGGAATCGAAGCGCTGAAGGCTGCAAAGGCAGCTGGAAACTTTGTTTCAGTTATCGGTAACTCAGCAAACTATGCAGCTGGTGCATACAAGGCGACAATCACTTGGGACTTCAATGGTCCAGGAGCAATTGCAACTTCAGCAGCAGCAGGCAAGCCACTGAAGTTCGTTATTCCTTCAGATGTTGCTCTTCAGGGAACTCCTTACCTACAAGCAATCAACACAAAGGCACCACACTGCGCAGCAGCACGCCTCTGGGAAGAGTTCTTGTACTCACAGAACATCGGTAAGGGTTCTAAGGACATCACAGCAGCAGATAAGAAGCTTTCAGGTTCAAAGCTCTTTAAGTTGATTATGGGTGGACAGAACATCTGGGTAGCTGGGGCAGCTCACCCAATCACAGAAGCAGCAATGATTAAGAAGAAGACAATCGTTGATGCTCCAGAAGGCTTCGCTGTTCCAAAGACAGCAAAGCGCATTGCTCCCTCACCAGATCAACAAACCGAACAAAAGGCAATTGTTGTAACTGAATGGCCAAAGCTCTAAACATATGAAACAGTCAACGACCTCCAACGTTGACGTGAAAGGCGCTCTTGTAAAAAAGGGCGCCTTTCACGGTTTTCTTACCTCTTCTCCAATTGCCCTACTACCTCTTTTTCTATTTCTCCTCGTCTTTTTTCTTTGGCCGATTGGTGCACTTACCGGCAACGCTTTTAAGAGCAATGAAGGCGCCTTTACATTTTCCAATGTCACTATGCTTTTTCAAGATCCGTATCGAATGGCATTTAAGAACAGCATCACACTCGGGCTCCTTTCAGGTCTTGTCGGAGCTATCCCAGGGCTAGCAATTGCAATGGCAATTGAGAAGCAAGGGAATCAAACTCTTAAGAAATTTATAGCCTCAATCAGTGGAGTTCTTGCCAACACTGGCGGCGTTCCCCTTGCATTTATGTTCCTTGCTGCGTTCGGACCGGCTGGATTAGTTATCAGCGCCCTTAAATCAGTGGGACTTGATCTGTATGGATTGGGATTCACACTATTTTCCTTCACTGGGCTAATTATTGTTTATGCCTACTTCCAAATCCCCATTATGGTCATTGTTATTACTCCTGCGCTTACTTCACTACGCAAGGAGTGGAAAGATTCAGCAGCAAATCTAGGCGCATCAAAGTTTCAGTATTGGCAAAAGGTAGGGCTACCCATCTTGATGCCATCATTTATTGCGTGCTACCTACTTTTGTTTGCGAGTGCATTTTCAGCTTTTGCGACTGCCCGCGCATTGACAGTAGGCAATATTGCCCTCGTGCCATTGCAAATTGGTGCCCTTGTAGATGGGAATGTAACGATTAACCAAGCCAATCTTGGATATGCGCTGGCATTTGGAATGATCATCATCTCTCTCGTTGCGATGATTCCCTATATTTGGATTCAGAATCGCACCGCAAGATGGCAAGTGCGATGAAGAAAAACTTCGCCGCCAATCTCGTCTTAATTGTTACTGGCATCTTCATCTTCTTTCCACTCTATGCAGCAACAGAGTTCTCACTTCGCAATGGTGCGGAGCACACACATGGTTTTGCGGCATACCGATGGATATTTGCTCAGAGTGGGTTCATTGAAAATCTTGGCATCACGCTCAGAGTAACTTCGCTAGCCGTAGTCCTAAATCTATTGATCATGGTCCCAACAGTTACCTGGCTTCACCTATCAGGTCAGCGCTACAAGAGACTCGTTGAGATTCTCACAATCTTGCCTCTGATATTTCCAGTCGTAGCACTTGCGACAGGCGCTCAACTTGCGATGCCAGATTTTATGCAGAATTCGGTCTACGAACTCTCATTCTTCTATGTTGTTATCGCCATGCCATATACATATCGCGCCCTCGATATTGGGCTATCAGGTCACCCCCTATCAACGATTACAAATGCTGCACGTAATCTTGGCGCTTCTTGGTTAAAGACGCTCTCATCTGTAGTTATTCCCACAATTCGCCCTTCGATATTGGCTGCACTGTTTTTGATGGTGGCGTTATCGCTTGGTGAATTCACTCTGGCACAACTACTTCACTGGTCGACTTTTCCTGTTTGGGTAACAAACGTCTCACAGCAGAACGTTATTGGAGCAACAGCTTTAGCAATTGGCTCCTTGTTCTTTGCATGGATATTGCTCTTCGGCTTTAGTTTCCTTGGTAGCAAGAATTCAACAACAGTTCAGGAAGAGGAATAATGAGCAAAGATTCACTCACAGTAAAGGGCTTAAGTCGCCAATTTGGATCTGTCCTTGCTCTCGATAATTTCAACATCAATGTGGCTAAAGGTGAACTTGTTGCGCTACTTGGGCCTTCTGGATGTGGCAAGACAACCGCTCTTCGCATCATCGCAGGACTAGAAAAGTCGAATACAGGATCGGTAACACTTAATGGGAAAGTGATTACCGATGAAGCCGCGCACACCCGCAATATGGGAATGGTTTTCCAGGCATACAGCTTGTTTCCGCACTTGAGCGTTGCAGAGAATGTTGCATTTGGATTGAAGATGCGCAAAGTCGCAAAGAAGAAGCGCGATAAGAAAGTTGGCTCAATTCTGGAACTAGTCGGACTTGGAAACCATCACAAGCGCTTTGCCCACCAATTATCTGGTGGCCAGCAGCAACGAGTAGCTCTTGCTCGAGCACTTGTTATCGAACCTGAAGTTTTACTGCTTGATGAGCCTCTCTCGGCGCTAGATGCACAAGTTCGCACCAATCTCCGGGAGGAAATCCGCAGACTTCAGCTCTCCCTTGGCACAACAACACTATTTGTGACACACGATCAAGAGGAGGCGATGGCAATCTCTGATCGTGTTGGAGTGATGAGCAACGGCCGTCTCGAGCAGATTGACACACCGGATGTTCTCTACAACACCCCAGCAACTGCTTTTGTAGCGAATTTCGTAGGGGTTATGAACCACATCCCAGGTGTGCGCTCAGGCAAATCAGTATCCATCTTTGGCGATAGCTACAAGGTAAGAAATCTCGATGGCGGCGATGGGCATGTCGTGGCGCTCATCCGCCCAGAACAACTAGATGTTGAAGAAGCGAAAAAGCATGGTAATGCTCGAGTAGTAACTCGCTCATTCCTAGGTGCTTCATCGCGCATCATCTGTGAGTTAACAGATGGAACGATTGTGCAATCACTAAAACCAAGTTCTGAATCTGGTGGTTTGCACCCAGGAGAAATGGTGAACCTTTCAATCAATACGAAAGAAGTGCTGATAGCAAATGCCTAACTCACTTTTTGGCAAGATCGTCCGTTCTAAAGCCGCCACACAATCGCCCTGGACTGATTTAGTTATGGATAGCGGTGAAATTGCAGTTGGTGCTGAACCACGCGAACGCAAGGCAATCGCAGCATTTATCCATATGAGCGATCTTCATCTTTGTGATGCGGCATCTCCGGCTCGCCTGGAATTCCTTGATCGTCTTGCAGATCCAGATAGTCCACTCTCTGCGCTAGTTCCCTATGTGGGGACATATCGAGCGCAGGAGTTCTTGACTACTCAGGTCCTTGAGGCCATGGTCAGAGCTGCAAACGAGATTACACATGCACCAATGACAGGTGCACCCATTGACGCAGTTGTAATTACTGGTGATGTTACTGATAACGCACAGAGCAATGAGCTGACTTGGTATAAAAGTATTCTTGAAGGCGGGAGTATCAATCCGAAGAGCGGACATGAGCAGAAGTCAGAAGCTGCTCATTCATCTAACCCAGAAAATTACGATATTCACTTCTATCATCCTGATGGCCCTCCAGCAGGTATGGAGGCGGATCGCCCACACACCTTGCACGGATTTCCGCATTACAAAGGGTTACTGGATGCCTCGGAAGCGCAATTTATTGCAGAAGGAATGCAACATCAGTGGCTCGCAGTCCACGGAAATCATGATGCACTGCTTCAAGGGACTGCCGCTCCCACACCACTCCTTAATGAGTTAGTGCAAGGTAATTCAAAACTTTCTGCGCTCAAGAGCATGGATGATTTAGCAACCCTCTTCACTGGTTTTGGCGAAGTAGGGCCTGCGGTTTATCCAGGTGTTAATCACCTCGATACTGTTGAAGTAACTGCGGACCCACGACGTAAATTAGTCACACTGGATGAATGGGTAGAGATTCATACCAACTGTGGCCATGACCATGGTTTAGATAGTGAGCAGCCAGAGACGGCGTATTGGTATCGCAATATCGGCCCACGTGTTCGACTCGTAGGGCTCGATACAGTAAATCCATATGGCGGCTGGCAAGGATGCATTCATCGCGAACAATTCGAGTGGTTACGCGAACTCTTGGAAGCATCGAAAGACAAGTACGTCATTCTCTCCTCACACCACCCCTTAGAGAATCTATTTAATGGGTATGTGCCAGAAGGGGAGAGTGAACCTGCGCTTGAGAAAGAAATTCGCAGACTCCTTGAGAAATACCCCAATGTCATTCTCTGGTTCTCTGGACATGTCCACGATCATAAAATTCAAGAGTGCTTAAAGAGCGATGGGACCCATGCATTCTGGGAGATTCGTACAGGTTCGCATATAGATTGGCCGCAACAATCTCGCGTCATAGAAATTATGAAAGTTGAAAACGATCAGATTGTTATCGGAACTTCAATCATTGACCATGCAGGCCCTCTGCAATTTAGTGGCAGTCCAGAAGAGTTAGCTGACCCCGTCGCACTGGCAGGTTTCTCACGTTTGCTGGCGGCAAATGATTGGCAGCGTCATCGTGAGGGTATTAACTCCTTTGAATCCTTGGAAGGCAGTCCGAGCGATAGAAATATTTGGCTATGGGCGAACGATCCGCTTGATTAGCCATCAGGCGTTATAGGCTCTGCCCGTGCTACTCAGTGATCGCGATATCCGCTCCGAAATTCAATCAGGCCGCGTTGTAGTGGAGCCATATGACGAAGCCATGATCCAGCCCTCATCGGTGGATGTCCGCCTCGATAAATTCTTCCGCGTCTTTGAAAACCATAAGTACTCAGTAATCGATCCATCGATTGAACAGGCTGAGCTCACACGTGAGGTCATCGCCGAAGATGGCGAAGCATTTATCTTGCACCCAGGTGAATTCGTTCTCGCATCTACCTATGAAATCATCACGCTCCCCGATGACATCGCAGGCCGATTAGAGGGAAAGTCATCACTGGGGCGCCTTGGACTTCTTACCCACTCAACAGCTGGCTTTATCGATCCAGGTTTTTCAGGCCACATCACGCTCGAGCTTTCCAACGTTGCCAACCTTCCTGTGAAGTTATTTCCAGGCATGAAGATTGGTCAACTCTGTCTCATCAAACTCTCATCCCCTGCTGAGCATCCGTATGGCTCAGCAATCTATGCATCACGTTATCAAGGACAGCGCGGGCCAACCCCAAGCCGTTCCTTTATGAATTTCCACCAGAGTAAAATTAAATAACTCCTAGATAATCTCTATCTGGGGGAATACCAACCAGGCTTAAGGGGTTGAAGTAAGTATGGAACTAATTCTTATTGGCGTAGTAGTACTTTTCGTTATCTTTGTCGTTGCTCAATACAACCGCCTTATCCGACTCAACATCACAGTCGATGAGGCATTTGCGCAGATTGAGGTTCAACTCAAGCGCCGCGCAGATCTGATCCCTAACCTTGTTGAGACCGTTAAGGGCTATGCCACACATGAGCAGAGCACCTTTGATGCTGTCGTTGCAGCACGTGCTAAGTCAACGAGTGCATCCAGTATTGCCGATGTTGCAGCAGCTGATGGCGCACTCACCAACGCACTGCGTGGACTACTCGCTGTTGCTGAGGCATATCCAGATTTGAAAGCATCTTCTAACTTTTTATCTCTCCAAGAAGAGCTTTCCACTACAGAGAATAAAGTTTCATTCTCACGCCAGTTCTATAACGACACTGTGCGCTCACTCAATACAGCTGTGAAGACAGTGCCTACCAACTTCTTTGCAGGCTTTGCCAAGGTAAGCGCTCGCGAATTCTATGAAGTAGAAAACGCTGCAGATCGTAACGTTCCTAACGTTAAGTTCTAATTTCACCGATGGCTGAAAATAACTTCCGCGCACTGCAATCTGCCAATAAGGGAAAGACTTATTTCCTTCTGGCATCAATGGGTGTTCTCACATGGCTTGTCTCTTATGCGGCGCTCACATACTTCGGTGTGGGCACAGCATCAACGATGGTGCCGATGGCGGTGGGCTTTGCGTTAATTGGTGTGTGGGGTTCTTACTACGGCTCAGATAAATTAGTTCTGACCATGACTGGTGCAAAACTGATTACTCGCGAGGATGCACCAGAGCTCTTTAATGTGATTGAAGAAGTTGTGATTGCAAGTGGACTACCAATGCCAAAGGTTGCAATCGTTGAAGATAGCGCTCCTAATGCATTTGCAACGGGGCGCAATCCAGAACATGCACTCATAGCCTTTACTACACGCATCCTTGAGGTGATGGATCGCGATGAGCTGCAAGGTGTTATTGCCCACGAGTTATCCCACGTGGCAAACCGCGACACATTAGTTTCAGCAGTTGCTGCAACAACAGCTGGCGCAATAGCCATCTTGAGTGACTTCCTCACTCGCATGATGTGGTTTGGTGGAGGTCGTGATAGAGATCGTGGCGGTAATTCAAATCCACTCGCACTCGTATTCTCACTAGTGGTGTTAATTCTTGCTCCCATTGCAGCGATACTCTTAAAGTCTGCTATTTCACGTAAGCGTGAGGCGCTCGCTGATGCAACTGCAGTTTCCTTTACGCGAAATCCTGCAGGTCTTCGTAAAGCACTTGAAGTATTAGCTGCAGATTCCACTGTGGTGCGTCAGAAATCAAATGCTGTTGCACATATCTGGATTGAATCTCCACTGGATGGACAGACAGTCTCTAAATTATTTAGTACCCATCCACCGATTCAAGAACGTATCGCCACGCTAAAGGCGATGGAGTCACTCGGCCCTGCGGGGGAATAACAAGGTAAATACAGCGCCCATACCTGGTGTTGATTCCACAGTAACGCTGCCACCATGGGCGCGCATCACAGCATCAACGATAGAAAGACCTAACCCACTGCCATCGGCGCCAGTGCGAACACGCGATGTATCTGCACGATAGAAACGTTCAAAGATTCGCTTCTGATCTTCGAGTGATAATCCAGGACCCTTATCTGCCACAGATACTTCGATTCCAGTATCGGTGGAGTGAATTGAAACAGTGATGGGAGTTCCGGCAGGTGTGTGAGCACGAGCATTGGCAAGTAAGTTTGCAACTACTTGGTGGATGCGCACTTCATCACCCAGGGTAAAGATTTCAGTATTACCTGAGTTGAGAGTGACGGGATGCTCAGGCCCTGCAGCGCGAGCTGAAATCACTGCATCTTCAACAACCTTATTGATATCAACTGGCTTTGAATCCATTTCACGTGCTTGATCAAGGCGAGCGAGAAGTAAGAGATCTTCGACGAGTGAACCCATTCGCTTTGATTCATTTTCAATACGGGCGATGAGCTCTGTTGTCTCTTTCTCACCAGTGACAGCGCCTTGGCGATGAAGTTCAGAGAAGCCACGAATAGCAGTGATTGGTGTGCGCAGTTCGTGAGATGCATCTGCCACAAAGCGTCGCAGTTTATTCTCACTCTCTGCGCGGACAGAGAACGCCTCTTCAATACGGGTAAGCATTGTGTTGAGGGAAGTAACAAGCCTGCCTACTTCAGTTGATGGATCAGCTTGTGGCATACGGGCTGAAAGATTTCCCCCAGCAATCTCTTCCGCCGTCTTCTCCGCATCTTCAAGAGGTCGCAAACCAACTTTAATTACCGTGCGAGCAGCGAGAGCGATGAGAAGTAAGAGAACTAAACCGATCAGTGCAAAGAGAAAACCAAGTCGTGATGTTGTGCGATCGAGATCGCGAAGTGATTGTGCTGCCACAATCGTTCCGCCATTATTGGGAAGAGCGCGAGCAATCACACGAAAATCTGGACCGGGTACTTCAATAGAAAATGGTTTCTCGCCATGGGATGCAACCTCTGAAGGCAATAGCCCTATGACGTAATCACTGATGGGCGCTGAGTTGAGATCTCCTCCGAGGCCTCCGACAATATTTCCTTGCTCATCAAGAAGTGTGAGTGATGTTGATGTAGGAATACGTGTAAGGGGTGCACTCAGACCTTTTCCGGTTGTGGGAGCAACATCTTCACCAAGATCACCCTCTCGTGCTTCATGCGCAATACCTGATTGCTGCACACGATCAAAAGTGCCACTGGTAATAACAGCTAGCTGCCTATCGACTTCTGAGGTTAAGTAATGTTTGAGAAGTGATTGGGTTGCAAGGCTTGCGCTAAAGAAACCAAAAGCGGTCAGAAGTACGATGCCGAGAGTGAGTCGACTACGTAGGCTCCAGGTAGCAAATGGCGAGCGCATGAGAATTACTTAACAGCTGGCAATCTAAGTCGATAGCCAACACCGCGCACGGTGTGAATGAGCGCAGGTTCATAGATATCAATCTTCTTACGCAAGTACGAAATATATGTTTCAACGATTCCTGCATCGCCACCAAAGTCATAATCCCAGACGTGATCCAAGATCTGTGCCTTCGATACAACGCGATCAGCGTTAATCAGGAGATAACGCAAAAGTGTAAATTCTGTAGGGGAAAGTTCAATCAAAGTTCCTGCGCGGCGAACTTCATGAGTTGCCTCATCGAGTTCAAGATCTGCAAAACGAATTTTTTCTTCTTCCATGTTCTGCTCGACAACACCGATGCGACGCAATAGCGCACGCAAACGTGCTACGAGTTCTTCCAGGCTAAATGGTTTCGTCATGTAATCATCGCCGCCGATAGTTAACCCTTGGACTTTATCTTTCATCTCATCTTTGGCAGAGAGAAAGAGAACACCTACTTCGATTCCTTCATTGCGAATCTGACGACAGACTTCAAAACCATCAAGGTCAGGCAACATGACATCGAGAATCATTGCGTGTGGTTTAAATTCTTCAGCGATAGTGAGAGCTTGCGAACCTGTTGCAGCCGTTCGCACATCGAAACCAACAAATTTCAAACTTGTTGCTATGAGATCGCTGATACTTGATTCGTCATCGACGACGAGGATGCGTTGACCGGTTGATTCACTTGTTGTCATGGCCACACCATCCTCTTATAACCTGAGCCTTTGCTGAGAATCGCGCGATGTTACTCAGTGGATGCGCATACGCTGAATTACATCCATGTAACTTCATACACAATGGGGATAAACCTTGTGGAGAGACGGTATTTCTACATCTTTTTAATGGGAACCCTCACCCTGCTGCTCTTCGCGCGGTATTTCCCACTCCTAAGGCTTTTCAGGGTTATTTGACTTTCTATTTAGCGATAGGATTTGAGCCTGCTATAGAGGAATTACCGCTCTAGAGCCCCATACAGGACATTTGAAGGAGCCCCCCTTGGCTGATGTGAAGAAGGAATCCGGCGGATATGACGCCTCCTCGATCACCGTCCTTGAGGGTCTTGAGGCAGTCCGCAAGCGCCCAGGCATGTATATCGGCTCCACCGGTGAGCGCGGTCTTCACCACCTTGTCTATGAAATCGTCGATAACGCAGTAGATGAGGCGCTCGCAGGCTACTGCACAGAGATTGCCGTAACGCTGATGGCCGATGGTTCACTTCAAGTGATCGATAACGGTCGCGGTATTCCAGTTGATATCCACCCGATTGAGAAGAAGCCAGCTCTTGAAGTTGTTCTCACCGTATTACACGCAGGTGGAAAGTTCGGAGATGGTGGGTACTCAGTCTCTGGTGGTCTCCACGGTGTTGGTTCATCCGTTGTAAACGCGCTCTCATCAAACTTATCTGCAAAGGTAAAGCGCGATGGATTTATCTGGACTCAAGAATACAAACTCGGTGTTCCAACTGCTCCCGTTAAAAAAGGTGAGGCAACAACTGAGACCGGAACGACAATTCAATTCTGGCCATCTGAAGATATCTTTGAAACAACAGATTTTTCTTTTGAAGTTCTCTCTGCGCGATTTAGAGAGATGGCATTTCTTAACCGCGGACTTATTTTATCTCTTACCGATTTGCGCGCAGGCCATGTCGATGAGAAGGGCGAGCAGCTCACTGTGCGCTTTCAATACCAAGGCGGAATTACAGACTTTGTAAAGCACCTGAATTCAACTCGTGGAGAATTACATAAATCTGTCATTGCGCTGATCGCCGAAGATAAGAAGGCGCGCCTATCTCTTGAAGTCTCCATGCAGTGGAATAACGGCTTCTCTGAATCCGTCTATACCTTTGCAAATACCATTCACACACATGAGGGCGGAACCCACGAAGAAGGCTTCCGCACAGCGCTCACATCTGTGGTCAATAAGTTTGCTGAAGAACAAGGTTTGATTCGCAAGAAGGAAGATCGCCTCACAGGAGATGATGTTCGCGAAGGTCTCACAGCGATTGTCTCTATCAAGCTAGGTGAGCCTCAATTTGAAGGACAGACAAAGACAAAGCTAGGTAATACTGAGGCTAAGTCTTTTACGCAGAAAGTTGTCAACGAACACCTGACTGCATGGTTTGAACAAAATCCTCAAGAAGGTAAAGACATTATCCGTAAATCAATTGATGCAGCATCTGCTCGCGTTGCAGCACGCAAAGCACGCGACTTAGCTCGTAATCGCAAAGGATTACTTGAAGGTCGCGGAATGCCAGGAAAGCTTGCTGATTGTCAGTGGACTGATCCTGCAAAGTGTGAGCTCTACATCGTCGAAGGTGACTCGGCAGGTGGCTCTACTAAGGGTGGACGTGACTCACGTAATCAAGCAGTACTGCCTATTCGTGGCAAGATTCTTAACGTTGAGAAGGCTCGCATCGATCGCGTCTTGCAGAACAACGAAGTGCAGGCGCTGATCACAGCACTTGGTACTGGTGTTCACGATGATTTCGATATTGCAAAGCTTCGCTATCACAAGATTATTTTGATGGCAGATGCTGACGTTGATGGTCAACACATTCGCACATTGCTTCTCACACTTCTCTTCCGCTTCATGCGCCCACTGATTGAAAATGGTTTTGTCTATCTTGCACAGCCTCCTTTATATAAGTTGAAGTGGGGCGGTAAAGATCCTGTCGAATACGCATTTAGCGATAGAGAGCGCGATGGAATGATCAAGATTGGTCTCGATGCTGGAAAGCGCCTTCCCAAAGAAGATGGAATTCAGCGCTTTAAGGGCCTTGGTGAGATGCCAGCTAAAGAGTTGTGGGATACCACGATGGATCCTGAGCACCGCGTTCTGATTCAAGTAACTCTTGATGATGCAGCAGCAGCTGATGATTTGTTCTCAGTTCTTATGGGTGAAGATGTCGAACAACGTCGCGCATTTATTCAGCGCAACGCTAAGGATGTTAGGTTCTTGGATATCTAATGGCTATCGATGAGACAACACCTGAGGAAGTAACTTTCGATCGCATCGAAAAAGTTGACCTTCAAGTCGAAATGGCGCGAAGCTATCTCGACTATGCGATGTCAGTTATCGTCGGTCGCGCACTTCCTGATGTTCGCGATGGCTTAAAGCCAGTTCACCGCCGTGTTCTCTATGCAATGTATGACGCTGGATATCGTCCAGATAAGGGATATTACAAATCTTCTCGTATCGTCGGTGATGTCATGGGTAATTACCACCCACACGGTGACACTGCGATCTATGACACCGTTGTTCGTTTGGCGCAGCCATGGTCACTTCGTTATCCATTGGTAGATGGAAATGGAAACTTCGGATCCCCTGGTAATGATCCAGCTGCAGCAATGCGTTATACGGAAGCGCGTTTAGCTCCTATTGCGATGGAGATGATGCGCGATATCGATGAAGATACCGTCAACTTCTCACCTAACTACGATGGTCGTTCACAAGAGCCAGATGTATTGCCATCACGTTTTCCCAACCTTCTCGTTAATGGCTCTGCTGGTATTGCAGTGGGTATGGCTACAAATATTCCACCGCATAACCTTCGCGAAATTGGCGAAGCAGTTATCTACGCACTTGAACATCCTGATATGGCTTCTCCTGATCTTCTCAATCACATGCTCACCATTGTGAAAGGCCCAGATTTCCCAACAAAGGCGCTCATTGTTGGCCGCGGTGGAATCGAAGACGCCTATCGCACAGGTCGTGGCTCAATCACAATGCGCGCAGTGGTCAACGTTGAAGAGATCAATAAGCGCACATGCCTTGTTGTTACTGAACTTCCCTATCAAGTAAACCCAGATAACTTAGCTCTAAAAATTGCTGAGCTTGTGAAGGATGGCAAGATTAAAGGTATCGCCGATGTGCGCGATGAAGGCAATGAGCGTTTAGGTCAGCGCCTTGTCGTTGTTCTTCAATCATCTGCCATCCCTAAGGTCATCCTTAACAATCTTTATAAGCAGACACAACTGCAAGACACATTCGGTGCCAATATGTTGGCGCTCGTTGATGGCGTTCCTCGCACGCTGCGTCTTGATGAATTTATCAAGTACTACATCGAACACCAGGTCGAAGTTATTGTCCGTCGCACCAAGTTCCGTCTTGTTGAAAAAGAGAAGCGCGCACATATCCTCAAAGGTTATTTGAAGGCACTGGATGCACTCGATGCTGTGATTGCACTGATCCGTGCATCTAAGACACCGGAAGAAGCTCGCACAGGTTTGATGAAGCTGCTGGATGTTGATGAGATTCAAGCGAACGCTATTTTGGATATGCAGCTGCGCCGTATTGCAGCCCTTGAACGTCAGAAGATCAACGATGAGTATGAAGGTTTGATGGCAGATATCATCGAACTCAATGCAATCTTGGCATCCGAAGCTAAGCAGCGCGAAATTATCAAGACAGAGCTTTCAGATTTGATCGCAAAGTATGGTGATGAGCGCCGCACACAGCTTGTTGCAAGCGAAGGTGACTTCTCAGCAGAAGACTTGATTCCAGATCACGATGCCGTTGTCACGATTACTCGAGGCGGATATTCCAAGCGCACAAGTGCTGATCTTTATAAATCACAGCGTCGCGGAGGCCGCGGAGTAAAGGGTGCAGCTCTTAAGCAAGATGACGTTGTTGATCACTTCTTTGTCGCCTCTACTCACGACTGGCTTTTGTTCTTCACCAATCAAGGTCGCGTCTATCGCGCCAAGGTTCATGAGCTTCCCGATGCAGGTCGCGATGCACGCGGACAGCACGTTGCAAACTTGATGGCATTTAAGCCAGATGAGCAGATTGCACAGGTACTTTCATTTAAGGATTACAACGCAGCACCGTTCTTAGTTCTTGCAACAAAGAATGGTCTTGTGAAGAAGACTCCACTTGCTGAGTACGACTCACCTCGTACAGGTGGCTTGATTGCGATTTCACTGAAGCCAGGAGACGAAGTTGTCTCCGCATCCCTTGTTCGCAATGGAGATGAGTTACTACTTGTTTCAAAGAAGGCGATGTCACTGCGCTTTACAACAGATGATGAATCACTTCGCTCAATGGGTCGATCAACATCTGGTGTGATCGGTATGAAGTTCCGCGCAGGCGATCAACTTCTTACTATGTCACGCGTAGATGCGCAGACATCAGTTGGTGCATTCGTATTCACTGCAACCGATGGTGGTTATGGCAAGAAGACACCGATTGATGAATATCGTTTACAAGGACGCGGCGGAATTGGAATCAAGGCTGCAAAGATTGATGAAGATTCTCGCGGAACTCTTGTCTCAGCACTTGTCTTAGTTGATAGCGATGAAATTCTGGCGATCACATCTGCTGGAACCGTGATGCGCACCCCAGCTGCTGAAGTGCGCCAAACTGGGCGCGATTCAATGGGCGTTCGCCTGG
>Ga0304730_1001257_pt1 | contig 19580 bp, 17 predicted proteins | sample M_130628_MF_Meta_FD_190474 | JGI IMG/M metagenome (GOLD analysis project Ga0304730, IMG submission 190474) | Freshwater microbial communities from Lake Montjoie, Canada to study carbon cycling - M_130628_MF_MetaG (v2) (version 2) | ecosystem: Environmental > Aquatic > Freshwater > Lake | place...
CACAATTGTGATGCCTGAGGACACGGAAGAATCGGCACTCACAATCAACGGGAAAAAGAGCAAATTAAATCGCAACGATTTCCAAGCACTGGCAACATCGCTTAAAATTAGCAACAAATCAACGAATGCCATTTATAAGCGCTTTGAAACCGTATTACCAATCTGGATTTCCTGGATATCACAAAGTTTTTTATCGGAAGAATTCAAGAAGGATTATACATCATTAATTCAACAAAGACATCGCAGGCTATTCATTTAAATCGCGCCTTCAGCCGACCTCCCAGATCAGCATTACAACAATTTCTTAGTCAGAATAATTTATTCCATTTGCATGAATTTTTCCATTTTTGCATGCATTTTAAAAAACACCTTTACTTTTGTATCAAAGAAATGGATTTACTCCGACTACATATCAAGCCGGGTGAAGTATATCGGCGTTCTGACCTCGAATATTACTCCACGGCTATAGACAGGCATTTGGCGACGCTCACCAAAGACGGAACATTGGTAAAATTGAACCAAGGTTTATATTACGCACCAAAGCAATCTAAATTTGGAATTGTCCCACCCGATGACCGTCAAGTAGTAGAACGTTTTTTAAAAGACGATGACTTTCTTTTGGTGTCCCCAAATACATTCAATTCACTAGGACTTGGGCTCACGCAGCTATACAATACAACTTGGGTATATAACCATAAACGAAAAGGGGAATTTCAACTCAACGGAAAGACATTTGAATTCAAGTTGAAGTCGTCGTTTCCCAAGAATATCACAAGAGAATACCTACTTGTTGATTTATTAAATAATATTGAAGATCTTGCGGAAGACCAATCTCAAACTTTGGATAAATTACCTAATAACATTGACAGCTTTAATGCTGATGCTTTAATGAAAGCAACTCAGCTCTATGGAAATGGTAAAACAAAACGCAAATTAAAATCAATCGTTCGAAACGTATTCAAGCATGGAATAATCGGACAAATTGAAAAAAAATGAAAAGATATAATTCAATCCAATTTATCGAATCGAATTAGCTACCAGTAATTCTACCAACTGATACACCGTCGTTACACTCTGATTAAAAGCATTTTCCGGTTGCTCAAATTTTGAATGAGCCTTTTTTGCATTTGCGATACCAACGTCTTTGATTTTGTCTAGCTGCATCCACATTCGTTCGCCCTGGCTATGACCTTTTTCTCTGAATTTGTATTCGGGCAAATGCTTCTGTAGTTTCTTTTCATAATCCTTACGTTGAATAGGCGCTGCTATTTCCATGAAATGAAAAAGCCACCATATTTCAAAGGCTTCACAACTATATGTAACATTCAATCCGTTTTCAGTAGCTAATTTGATTGCTTTCAAAAAATCACTTTTCGAAGTTTCGTCTTTATCAAACACCACCCAATATTCATCTACATGCTTTTTGATATTGTTTTTCTGAACGATAGCCTCTTCTACAATACTGAGCGCATTTCCTCCCGTAATTGTTCTACAACGAACCTTAAACTTTTTAAAATACCCCTCCTCCGTCTGGCCTTCCGTGAAAATCATAAAAGTTTTTCGCAAATTACGCGGATTCGCAACCTGACGACCATTCATTGGACCTTTATGGATTAATTTCCCTGCCATCTATCAACGATTTAAACGGTTATCAAAATCACCTAAAAATGGCAAGGCGCCATATTTACCCTTGAGATAATTCAGCTCAATATTCTCATCATTTCTAGTTGCTTTTCCATCTTTCTTAAAATCTGCTAAAGAGTACAAATTCGAAGCCCCAAAGGAATCTTTTTCTACAAAAAATATTTGATCCCTTCTAAGAATTTTCGCATCCAACAAATTCGTATTGTGGGAGGTGAAAATCAACTGCGCATGGTTCTTATTAATTTCCTTATTGTGAAATAAAAGCACCAATCTTTCTGTCAGTTCTGGATGAAGTTTCGTATCCAATTCATCAATCACCAATACACTACCTTTTTCCAACACATCCAAAATTGGGCCCGCGATATGCGCAAACTTTTGTGTCCCAGCTGATTCAAATACACCAAAGTGAAATTCTTTCAATTCCGGCAGCCCATTTGAGTTAATCACAAACCTTTTCGACATCAAATCATCCATGGTACCTGGCTCAACTTCAACTGCCGAGTTATCGCCTACAGTGAACTTAATATTTTGACCTGGTATTGAATTGATTGAAATATCTTCAATACCGAAATCTGCGAACTTGATCAATTCAACAACCTTTTGGCTAAACTCTCTACTCTCTTTCATTCGCCTAACCGTATATTCTTTGTAAGCGTGATCTTCGATGCCCGAGATAATATTAAAATGGTTAATCCAGTCCAAAAATCCTGCACAAGAAGCATCGTTAAACTGCGCACCAATTGTAACAAGAAATGCCTTGGAATGAACCATCTTTTTTGATGTCAATTCATGTAAAATCTTATTTTTTGCTTGAATCGTAAAATTTTGTTTCTGGCGATAAAAGACTTCCGACTCACGCTTTTCCTTTACGTACAGCCATTCTTCTTCTATCCCAGAATTAAACAGGCTAAATCCATATCGATAGCTTTTACCTTTCCAATAACATTCAACTTCGAATTGCACTGGTAACTTTGCTTTTTCTGCGTCTAATTGAAAATTTGGAATGGCAAATTCTCTGCTATCCAAGTTTTGATTACCGAAAAATATAAAGTTTCTAAACTGAAGTAACGCCTTTATTAAATTGCTTTTACCACTTGCATTGGCGCCATACAAAACGGCCGTAGAAAGTGTTTTGAGATCCTTCATTTCCTCTACGTAGTTCTGACTATCGTCAAACAATCGCTCTTTTTTTGCAGAAGCGATCAATGAAAGCGTTTGAGCCTCTTTAAAGGAAAAGACATTTTCAAAAGAAAACTTATTTATCATAAAACATCATTTTTGTGATTCTTTCACAAATATACATATCAAAAAAGCGAAAAACTGCCATTTTTTAGTTAAAAAAGTGAAAACATTGACAAAATACGCAGATAAGAATAAGCTTCTAATGCAAAATCGAGGTCATAAATACGAATTGCACTGTGAAAAATACCGCATTCATTCATTTCATGGTAATTTTTAGTACTTAACGAGTAATTCCACGGTAATTCCACGGTAATCCCACGGAATAAAAGTAATTCCATGGGAATTTTGCGGTAATTTCGTGGTAAAATCAGCTGAAAAAATCGGAATTTTCTAGATTTTCAATGAATTCAATGGAATCATCGTCGTATTCATAGGAAACGGTGATATCTGAATCCTCATCATCCTCGTCCTTTTCTTCCATTGCATTTTCCAGTTCTTCATTAAGCATTTCTATGAGGGACTTCAAATTGTCATATCCCATATGCGATTCCGTATCGATGCCGTATACTGCCACGTGCTGCTGAACTTGTTCCCATAATTTTCTGAGCACCTTGTGATGACGTTTAAAAGTAGCAAGATCCATTTCAATCTCTTCGTCATCAACTTCTTCCAAGTTCGCACGCTCCTTCTGTATCCAAACCTTTAAGCCATGATTGATTTTTCGTTCTTCAATCTGTTGCTGTCTGGAAATCGCATCTTTCTCTATATGCTTCAGCTCCAATTCTCGTTTTCTTAGCTCCAGTTCCTTGTCCTGTTGGACCAATTTGCGCAATTCGAGTTCGTGCTCCAATTGCAATCTCTTTAAAGCGATTTCACGCTCAAATTTGTTGAATTCGTTGTTGTTTTCCATATCGTATGTATTTTTTTGGTTGATTGATTGTGGTGTGTTGGTGGCTATGGCAAAAAGGTCAATGGGCAATGCATTGCCTCCATTGCCTGATTGGCCATTTAGCCACCGAAATACTGTACTCTTGCTAGTTTTAAGTTCTACTGCAATCTGTCTGATGCTATTGCCCATTTCATGTAGTTCAAGGGCTCTTTTGATTAGTGCTTGGTCTTGCATCGATGTTTTCTCTTATGTTCATTTATTCATATGTTCAATGTTCACCGGCTACCTCTTTGATTACTTTGCGATATTGCCCCTTGCCTATTCGTTCAAATTCACCCCCCAATAAATATCGTCTTACAGATGAAGGAGACATATTCAGTTTTTGTCCCAACCCCACCGCCAACGTCCAATTAAACTCAACGGGTAGAATGTCAAAAAATCGTTGCTGTTTTGCCTGCTGCTGTATATACTTACTGCCATTTTTCATGTCTGCAACCAACATGTTTGCATGGTACAGCAGTGTGTAAGCGATTTCACCAGAAATCTCCAAGTCGGTAGGTTGTATTTTTATTTCACTTTTCTTGTCCCGCTTTGTTTGAGAGTAATACCTCATAATGGTGAACACCATCGACATTCGAAAACAAATCAATCCCAATCGATGGATTGTGGCCAGGATCGGCGTCCCGGAATCCTTATGTGCCACATGGGTTAGCAATTGAAACTGCTTGATGAATCTATCTTGATGTTCCTTCACCAAATACAACTCTAAAGCTTGGGTTTGTCCCTGTAAAAACAAATACAGTTCTTTCACCAATTGTCCCACCTTACGAAAAGTGTGGCCTGGATCTGTCCCGCGATGGTCAAATACATTTCTAAAGGTTGGGACAGCAGGAAACGAGTAAAACATGAATCTGCTAAACAATCCATTCTCTGTATCGGGTATTAATCTAATGACTTGACCACGTGTCCCAGTAAGTAAAACTGATAAGCGGGGGCGCTCCACGGAAAAGTGTTCTCGATTTTGCCTTCGTTGCATCTCAACGGGTTCATGGTGAAATGCTGCACGAAGCACATCGCTAAAATTCCCCCAGTCTTGCGCCAGGGCATTGGCCAAAGTATCCGCTTCAGTTGAAAACAGAATCCCTGCCCCATCATTTTCACTGAGTGTTTGAACAACAGAACTAGCGCTGTTATTCGCAGGAATAAAAAGTAATTTATAAGGCGGTTCTTTTAGCGCAGAAACATCCGCATCCTTCTGTTTTATCTTTTCGCGCTTCAACTCCTCGAATTGCTTTTTTGCAAGGGTTGTTTCTTCCAACAACATTTTATGAATTTCCATGCCCACCAAACGGGTCCAACTCAACACCCCTTTTCCCGAACCAGCCGGTGCTTCAATAAATGTATACAAATTGGGCGATACCCATTTGCGGTCGTAAAATCCTATTACATTGGGCATACAACCAGAAAGTACCGTGAGCGTACCCAATAGCAAAATATCCCGCTCATACGGATTATCAATGGTCGTAAATAAATCTCTCAGCGGTTCAGGTAAATTATCATAAATACTATTCGATAGCGTGGATCTCAGCTGATCCTGATAGCCTGGCAATAGGAACAATTCCTCCTCAGCCACTGTGTTATGCTTTACACTGTGCATGATCATCGCTTTAGTGGTTTATCCTGCACGTAGCGTGATGCCGCCCGATGAATATTTTTCTCTTGCTCGTGTTTGCCTGAATTCAACCAATCCTGAAGTTCACCTTTGCGAAATAGAATCTTCTTTCCATTCTTGTAAAAAGGAATTTTTCTTCTACTCGTCATAGAGTACAAAGTCTGTTTGGCGATGTGAAGAAACTCCGCAGCCTGATCTGCATTGAGTATTTCCGATTTTAGATTGTTCTCTGCCAATTCAGTGATGGCAATTTCTTGATGCTGTTCTAACGCAACTTGAACAGCTTCATTCACCAACTCTGTGATGAATGCTTGTAAGTGAGTAATACTTTCTTTCATATGAAACATTTACTCACCCTTCATCAAAAAAAGAACCATGCCAAATTTTTTGTTACCTTTTTTTAGTTATCGATTTTTCGAGGGTTCATGTTGCTCCAACCTCCGTGCATTTTCAGTTCAGAAGTGTCCGAATTTGTCTAAAATTGCGCAATGATTAAGTGAACTGCGCAAATTCAAGCAAATTAGGTTCGAATCCCTAACACACTGACATTCAGACAATTTGTCACTGACATTTTTCATTTTTCCTGTCAATTATTGTCAGACTTTATACCCAATTGAATACTCTTCATTGCTTTTGTTTTCGTTGAATCCATCACCTTACCATAAATCTGTGTGGTATGAATGTGTTTGTGTCCTAAGAGTTTTGAAACGGTATAGATATCGGTACCTTCCGCTAGCTGTAACGTGGCAAATGTGTGTCTGAAATTATGGAATGTGATCTTCTTGCGAATACCTGCCCGTTGCAACCAACGATTCAAGTTTGCATAGTCGCGTTGAAAATTGTAATCTCCAAAAATCAGTTCAGCACTCTCTTCATATTTCCCCAATAAGCTCAATGCTTCATCCGATATGGGAAGAGTCTCCATCGCTTTGGTTTTACTCTGTGTAAAGCGAATGAAATAACCCATATTCTCAGAATGCTGAATCTGTTCACCACGAAGTTTGGTAACATCACCCAGTCGCAATCCAGTGAGTGCAGAAAACATGCAAGTGCGTTTTAACAATTCAGATTCAACAGGTGTGTTGTAGAGTTTAATCAGCTCCTCCTTTGTTAGAAACTCTCTGTAAGTTTCAGGCTGCTGCACACCTTTTACGGTATCAAATGGATTACTGATCATGTGACCAAATACCATAGCCTCCCTAACCGTTGCTCGCAGCTTGTTGTAGTAGGTATAACAGGAATTCTGAGAGATGCGCATTTTAGGTGAATTAATACGCGTGGCTTTTTTCTCTAGAAACTCTTTGTACTCATTAATAAACTGCGGTGTGATATCACCGAAATTGCATTGCCCTTTACAAAACTGAAGGAAGGTTTTGTAGGATGCCACCCATCCACCATGATTATTGGGATTGTCCTCCCATTTTTTAAGCTGTTTTTCATAGAAAGGCAAAAAATCGTCAAATTCCGAACTTCGCTTTATTCCAAACCTACCAGCCAACCTATCCACTTGACGATTGGCGGCAATGGTGCGGGCCAATGTTTCCAAATCGCGATTGTGGCGCTTTTCTATCTCGTCTCTCGGGGGACTGTAGAGATACATATTGAGGTATTCCCACCGGGTAATTTTACCACTTTCGGGATGAATAATTGGTGGACAGTGATCTAAGTAAAGGCTGATCCGGCCTGTCTTTAATAGACGTTTTCTAAGTGTAACTTTCATAACTATTTGTTTTTTAATAATTTATCTAATTCTTCACGGAGGATTAATCGCCTCGTTCCAATTGTAATCGTGCGTATTTTATTGGTTTTATAGATGCGCATGACTGTCCATCGGCTCACTCCGAGCAACAAACTCACTTCATTTATGCTTAAAACCTCCCTCGCTTGCAGCATCACAACGGGAGCTGTTAATTGGCTCTTTAAGAGTGTCTTATCCTGGAGTAATTTCTCCTGTCTTTTGTTCTCTTTATAGCCCCTGGAGCCACATTTGTGAGAGCAGTACAAAGTGGTGCTTTTCCTTGCCAAGAACACTTCTTGACAGAAAACACAAATTTTCGAATATGGGTATTTACTAGCAGTCATCGTCATTTCACCTTTATGTAGCAGCATGTAGCAGTGTGTAGCAGCATGTAGCAGCATGTAGCAATTTTTTTTGTTACGTTCAGAATTTGTTGCTGAAATGTTGCTCAAAATATCTGGTGTACAGATGAGCAACAAAAGTGGTGCAAAACACCAAAAATGACGAAAAATGTCAGTTACCCCAAAAACGCGAAAACCCTTGCTACGCAAGGGTTTCATTTATCTTTTGTTGTTTTTGTTTATCGTTGATTATCGGCCATTACTTGCCGATACAAAACTTAGAGAATATCGATCCAAGAATTTCATCCACGCCAATATCACCTGTAATTCCCGATAACGCCCGAATTCCCTCGCGTAAGTGAAACGCCAATAAATCGCCCGAAAGACCGGATGCCATCCCGTCCAATACCTGTTGCATTTCAATTGCGCAGTGATTCAACGACTCGGCATGACGTACATTGGTCACCACCGTTTGATCACCCAAATCAGCCAATCCGCCCATAAATCTAGATTCCAAGGCCAAACGCAATGCCTGCACTGAAACCTTATCCTTGGCTGATACAAACCAAGGCGAATCCAACCCCATCGCCGCAACCATATCAACCCAAAGCTGCTGGCTAACCTTAACCGCCAAATCCACCTTGTTGCAAACCACCCAAACGCGCGAAGTTTTCTGCTTCAACATCGATAAATCTTGCTCAGCATCTGCCAAAGAACAACTGCCCATATCCAACAAATACATCGTAGCGCCGGCCTTTTCCACGTGTGAAAACGTGCGCGCTATGCCCTCCTGCTCTATCACATCCGTTGCCTCACGTATCCCAGCCGTATCAATCAAACGCAAAATAAAACCCTCAAAATTCAACTGCGCCTCGATGGCATCCCTTGTAGTTCCAGCAATCTCACTCACAATCGCTCTATCCTCATTCAACAAAGCATTAAACAACGTGCTCTTCCCCGCATTCGGTCGGCCTGCCAATACCAAAGCCAGCCCTTTTTTAATCACATTACCCAAGGCAAAAGAATCGCGGAGCGACACTACCTCTGTCTGAATGCGATCAACCAATAACTTCAATTCACTGCGCGAGGCAAACTCTACATCCTCCTCAGCGAAATCCAATTCCAACTCCACCAAACTAGTGAAATGCAAAAGCCTATCCCTTAGTGCGGCTATATCCTTCGAAAAGCCACCTTTTAGCTGTTTTAAGGCCAAATCATGTGCGATGCGATGCTCAGAAGCAATCAAGTCGGCCACGGCCTCCGCCTGCGCCAAATCAAGTTTGCCATTCAAAAAAGCCCTTTGGGTAAATTCCCCTGGCTCTGCCAACCTCGCACCCTTGTCCATATAAGCACGCAATACCCGTGAAACGATGTATTCGCTACCATGAACTGAAACCTCTACAGTATCCTCCCCCGTGTAACTTTTACTTCCTTTAAAAATGGTAATCAACGCCTCGTCCATCACCCCGTCACCATCATAGATCGTGCGCAAATGTGCCGTATGGGTATGTTTGTCGGCCATAGGCATTTTCAACAATTCATCCGTAAGCTTTAACGCAGATGGACCCGAAACCCGAACCACTGCGATGGCACCAACTCCAGCAGCCGTAGCCCGTGCAACAATCGTGTCGCTATGAAATAAATTTTGATTTGCCATTGCGTTTTTTGTTCCGTTTTGCGTTCTAAATAACATCCATCCTATTACGTCAATTATAAATGCTCAGTGTAAGGCATTGGTTGAATTACCAAAACGACATCATATCTGTTTCCTACAAAAATAAAGAAAGCCCCGCAGAACCTGCGGGGCTTTCTCAGCTTTATTCTAGTTTTAAAAATTAAGGGGCTTTACGAATCACGTTCACAGAACCATTTACCTTGTTAACCTTATCTTTTCCTTTGAATTGATATGTCAACTGGTAGAAGTATGTACCAGAAGGTACTTCAATACCGTTGTTGTTCACAGTACCATCCCATTTAGTTCCAGGATCCGATGTTTCAAACACACGCTCACCGTAACGGTTATAGATGCGCAATTCAAACAATGATTGGCCTGCAATGGGGACATTGAAATAATCGTTTTTATCGTCACCATTTCCTGGAGTAAAGACGTTTGCCAATAAGATAAATTGGTTCACATACACTGGCTTACAGATGGTATCCTTACAGCCTGTAGCATTGGTTACTTCTAAACAAATCCAGAAAGTATCAGTACCACTATAAGACGCACTCACCACTTTATTACTTCCAGCATAATCAACAACCAAAGGCTCTTTAGTTAGCTTAATGTTGCTTTGATGATTATAACCCCAACGCCATTGAGTTCCATTGATATCTGTTCGAGTATAGGTATAATCCGGTGATTTCGATGTGTCAATGGTAAAGTCTGACTTCACAGAATCCACTAGGAAAATGATATCGCCCATGACAGTAGGACACCAAGGTCTTGGATGGTTTGGATCATAGTCGGCAAAGTGTGACACCCTAATTTGACCTGGTTTGGTAAATCTCCATGCCAACTTCTTTTTTGCCGTTGTTATAGTATCCACTTGACCCGTACTTAAATTCTGGAATCTCCACTTATACGACTTCAAAATCGTATCTGAATTGTCGGTGAAGTAGTTACTATCACCCACACATATCGCCATTTTGAGCACCAATCCTCTGACCGAATCACGTGGCAATACTGTTACGATAAATGCCTTCTGCGATGGAGTATCAGGGAAAGTAGCAGGACAGAACTTGCGGATATTTGGAGGCAAAATCAATGAGTCGTACTGCTCCAAGAACACCCAATATTTACCCGGCTTTTTGTAAGTATGCCATAAGAACTGATCTTTCTTATTGTCGATTTTTCCATCACCCCAGAACCAAGTCCAATCAGATTTTTTCGATGCCGTATCTGTCAAATTGCTAAACTGCAAGCTATCGCCTTCACAAATGGTGATTTCATTTCCTGCTTTTGTGGTGAATGAGAACTTAGGACGTGGTCCAGGGATCAAAATCCAACGACTAAAGGTATCCTCACAACCTTGATCAGTTTTTAGACGATACTGGATTTTAAACCATCCGTTACGGGTGTATTTGTGTCCAATGCGATCAGGCAAACCAGATTGATTAGATGCTGCCCTCTTGAACAAGTTGTTCGATGAATCACCCCAATCAATATACCACTCTTTGATATAGTCACACTGCATTGGCGTTGGACCATTACAGTTCTTCATCGCCCATCTGCATGGATCATACAATTTAGAACTATCAAAGAATTCAATTGTAGAGTTACAAGAAGGAACCTGAACGTTCAAATTGAACCGGACATCCAAACGCGTAATAAAGAGCTTACGAGTAATGGTATCCATACAACCTGTGCTATCTCCAGCAATGTTTCTAAAGACATATACACCAGAATCATCTTTATAGTATTTAGCTACGGATCCACCGCCTCCTAAATCAACCCAAGGAGAAATAACTGACCCTACACCGGTACCACCCCAAGGCTGACCACCGAAAATTGTGATTGGCTTGCTTTTGTCATCATCGGCTTTATTCCAATCCCACTTGGTGAAAGCCTCGCGATTGGGTTTACCCTGCGCAGTTTCAGCCTGACGCGTTGGATCTCTCCAATAGTCTGTGAAATCCCATGTTCCAAAGTTGATTGGATCTGGGTGGAACATTTTGTATTTCGGCAAAGCCTTTAATGTAGTGGCCTGATCTTGGCAAACAATACTATCTGGCAATTCCAATTCCATCGCGAAACCAACCAATACTGGGAATGCTGCGATATCGTCACACTTACCATTCGATGAAGTCATAGACAAGCTAATCAAGTGATATCCAACCCATTTCGGAACAAAACGATATGAATCATAATTCACTCCATTGATCTTATTGATTTCATTAGGGCGAATTGATGTATCGCGATAATTCAAAATCTTAGTACTATCCTTATTTGGGATAATATAGTAGCGAATAAATCGACCAAATCCGGCGGTATCAATACAACCGTAAGCGCCTGTTGCTGGCTGACCAATAATACCTTTATTGTTCCAAATCATTTGGGCTATTTGCGCACCTGTTAATGAGAATGGATCAAATCCGCGAGCATCCAAACGCTCTTTCATCTTATCCCAAACCGCTGATACGTCGGCTCCAGTCTGCCAGGCACGAATCTCCGCAGTATAGATAGTATCTCTTTTAGTTATTTTGGTATTTCCATCATTCCAGATGTCTGTACAAGGCACTTGAACCGGATCTTCACCACCACGGGTTTGAATCACGTAGCTATACAAACGATTCTGGTTTTTTCCAGGAACTTTTTGGTATCTGTAATAGTCTTCCTGAATGTAACGGCGCCATCCTCTAGAATAAGTAGGACAAGCATTCCCTGTTTCAAATGACCAACGAAGTGTCTTCAAATCATCCGTACGAGTTTTATTTCCAGGGATAGGTCGAACGATTACTGGATCTCCCTTACAAATCTTACGAATCCCTACCGAATTTGGCTTTGGAATGATTACCTCAAACGCAGGATCAATCATTGGGAAACAAGCAAACTTCCTGTACCACTGCGTATCGCTACAAATTGGACGATCCTTAGTTGGAGGTGAGAAAGTACCGGGCTTACGTACACCATTACCCACAATGATACCTACAGTGATACATCCACTTGGATCACATACTTCTGATGCAGAATACTGCTTAGAATATCTACTTGGTGGATTACCGGCAGGCTGGTATCCCGGGTATGGAGGTCCTGGAGGACGTGAACCGGGACTCAAACCACTCAATGAAACCCAACCATTTGGATTACATGTTGAATCAAAGTTGATTTGAACTGTAGAGAAAGTACAGCCAGGTTTCAAATCACTCAAGATAAAGGTAATACCATATTGAGGGTTCTTAGCACCCAAACATTCAATCGCATCTTTTAACAAACCTGATCCCACACCACCTGCATTCGCATGCAACATAGCCAACGACTTAGTTGCTTCGCTTTCACACTTCATTGGATGACAAGTGTCTTTATGATTCAATTTTACGTTGTTACACTGAGGGATTTTCGCATAATACAAATCACGATATCTATTGTAATTGATAATATAATCTGTTCCATAAGTAAGTCCATTGAATCGACCCATTTTGGACATCAGCAACATTTTAATTTTTGTAGGCTTTTCCCCTTTTGCCAAACGAATCTTCAATAAGGGCAACGGCAACGTATCACGTCGGGTGTACATTGAAAAATTGTATATAATTGAATCCGTTTTACTCGTCAATCTAATGATGTCTTTATCTTTAGCCAAGACAGTCTTTGGACCTACATACAAAATCTTATTAATATAAACAGAATCCTTAGCCCCCAATGTGATTGAAATTGAATCTTCAACCAACCGCTCACCAATTCCCTTCATTTTATAGTAAGGCGCATACTTCTTGATTGAATTCTTATACTTTGTAGTCGCTGCAGTTGCAGAATCCGCCTTAGTCTTTGGTACAAATACAATCGTATCTAAAACAACCCACAAAGTATCAGAAGCCCAAACTTGAATCTTTTTACAAAGACCAGTAGATGTAATGAAAATGGCATCCTCCATTGGAGATGTTTTAAATTTCTCCAACAAAATCAAATCCCATGACTTGTAATAGTGCGTTGGCAATGAGTCACGCGAGTATTGACAGTTTACATAGACGTTTTTATTTCGCGTCACATCCGTAGTACACTTTGGCGCATAAGTATCGCTGAAATCCCAAAGTCTAACAGCACAAACACGCTCACGCTTTAAGTAATCATTTCCACCAGCCGGTGAAATTGTTCCCCCTGCATAAACACTCTTTGTACCGTTTGAGTTTTTTTCATTTCTCAAAGGCTTCTGCCATACTTGCTTGGGTGTACCATTCGCGTTTTTCTGGAAAGTATGACCTAGGGTCCCGTTCCACTTATAAAAAGTACTATCATCATCCGTGAAGTCACGATCATTATGATAGAAGGTAGAGAAGTTCTTGAAGTGCACTGTATCCATCACATCCTTTGGACATTGGAAAACTTCAAATTCTGCCAAACGATTTCCTGCTACTTCAATGGTAGAAGCCGGACCCAATACAATAATGGTATCGAAAGCTGATTTATTACCACAAATTGGGTGAGAATATGTCAAATTAATCAAGAATGGTCCAAGACCTGAGAATGAGTGACTAGTTGTCCAACTCTTGTTATCAAAGTTCTGAGGACCGGTATTAGGATCACCAAAATTCCACAACAAACCGGTAGCACCTGCAGGTATTTGGTCTACACCAAAATCTATCTTGGGATCAGATACACAAACAGAATCTCTGCTGGCCCAAATTGTAGCTTTTGATTTAAACACCGAAGCCGAAGCGGTAACCGTAAACGAATCCTTACAACCGTCTATTGTTTCTATGATAACCTTTGAATTGTATGTTCCCTGACCATAAAAAGTATGTTTAATTGTTGGACCCCAATCAGTGCTTGTCGAGCCATCGCCCCAATACCAAGTAATTTTCTTCACCTGACTTTTGTCGATACGTGAAATATTCTGAATTGTAGCCGTTACACTATCACAAGCAACCGGCTTATTACTAGTAAAACGCGCACCAATTTTTTCACGCACCTTCACGGCACCTTTCAATTTCAGGGTATCCACACAACCCCACTCATCCGTCACTTCAACAAAAATGTCAAAACTTCCACCACGTTCATCCTTTACAGAAAAACAGAAAGTCTGAGGCATTGTAGGCTTGGTATATTCAAACAATTGACCATCACTTATCAAATAGCTAATTTTCGCGATTTTTGAACCATTCTTGTTGAATGAGCTGTCCGTGAAGCAGAATAAGTTCTTTTCAAAACACTGTTCGTACAAGTTTTGCAATTTCAACTTAATTGTTGGCGCGGTTCTTACCACCAAATTCAACGTAGAAGTACACTTCGTACCATTGATGGTTGTGATGTACGTAACCGTTTTATTTCCCGCAGTTTTGAAAGTGAAATTCAAGTTTTTCAACCCTGTTTGCGATCCTTCTCCGTTGAAATCCCAGTCATGAGTTGTACCGGCCGAAGCTCCATAAAAACTCACTGGAGTTCCTACGCAAGGGGATCCGCTGTACTGGATGGTACACTGCGCAGCAGTGTCGCCAATCATTGCAAATGCCGCCACTAAAGTTAGCAGTGCACTTTTCATTATTGTAATAAAACCTTTCATTTTAGGTGAGTTTGCTTTGTGTAATCGGTCAAAAATAGAATAATTGGGCCAATTTCCCAAGGAGTTGCCCCAATTATTTGAGCGCTGTTTGATTTTATGAGTAAAATTCATATACTTTTTATCTAATTATGGGTTGGTATTATAAATCAACTTAACTGCTTTTCTTGCATATTTTAACGATCGATCTCCGCTATATTTATAGGAAATAACAACGCGGTAAGCACCTTCTGGACAAAGACTTGACCCACAAACACCCTTCCATTTTGCATCGTATTTGTCTGATCTAAATATCAATCGATTGTTTAAATCAAAGACGCACATATCAAACATTTGAGGTTGTGCCATGCCAATGTAAAATTCTTCGTTCAACCCATCCCCGTTGGGTGTGAAAATGTCCGGGACAAATATATCTGTGGCATCATTGGTCGGCGAAATATTCACGGCAACTCTCTGACTGTCCTTGCAAAGAATCGACATGCCTTTCTCATCGAAAACCCTGCGCTCATTCAACATCTTTACATTAAACGTTCTGTTATGACCTACCCAATATTGATGCGAAACACGCTCAACACCCACTTGGTCGGTTAAAACTTCCGAACGCTCACCATCGGCCCAGTCAACCCGCATTTTATCATATTTGCCCTCAATACCCAACGAAACAATCCCTCCAACAATATCGGCGATGACCGGCTTCCACTGATTCCCATTTTTTTGACATGGATTTACGTTTACAATTTGCAGGGGGCGGCGGTTTTGGAATGGGTTGGAATAATTCGAATTATCTACCGGCCCCTTGACAGGGATTTCATTTATCAATTTTTCTCGCGGAACACTCAACGAATTCTCAATTCCCGAGGCACTTTTGAATCCACCAGAGTTCTTATCTCCCGCTGTAATTCTTTTTGCAACATTAATCTTATTCAACACCCCACTTGCTCTCAAATCAGAATTATTGTCAATTTTGGCATTTGTCGTAGCCGATGAAGCACCGCTATTATCCGAATTGTTATTGATTCCCGCTGCAGACGCATCAACGTTCTTGTCCAACACTTTATTTGGGGGCAAAGCACCATTTGCATCTTTCACAGCGTTGACAGACACATTGCTTTGCACGATAGCCGAAACAACAATCACAGCAACAACCACGGAAGTGAAAATTGCCAAACTCGCTTTTGATGAAAATCCGAATATCGTTTTTCCAGCATTTCCCGCGGCATTACCCAATCCAGATTGAACGCTCTGCTTCGTAGCACCCTGATTCAAACCCTGGCCTTCCGTTCCCGACGCTTGCAATTGCTGAACACACTGCTCAAACACCCCTGCAGGAGGTGTAACACCAGCCGAACCCAACTGGGATCGAAAAAGCTCATCGATATGTTTCAACGAATCTTCCATCAATTCCTTTCCAATTTCGCTTGAAGCCATTTGCGGGCTTTAAACAGTTGTGACTTACTTGTATTCTCGGAAATATTCAACAATGTGGCAATCTCACCATGAGAGAATCCCTCAATGGCGTATAAATTAAAAACCGTGCGATACCCATCAGGGAGTGTACCTAGCAACCGCATTAAATCCTTTGTTTCTAATGGTTGAGCTGCGTTGACATCGCCGCTTAAACCAAAAGCATTTTCAATGTCTGTAGTAAATTTGGCTTTGTTTCTCTTCAACTGATCCAAACATGCGTTTACACCGATGCGTTTCACCCAGCCTTCCAAGGATCCTTGGAATCTGAACTCTCCCGCTTTCTGATAAAACTTTACCATGGTGTCTTGTAACATGTCTTTGGCATCGTCTGAGTTACCCATGTATCGCAAACAAATGGCATATACCGTTGGGGCGAAAAGATCGTACAACCCTTGCTGTGCCTTGCGGTCTCCCGCGATACACTGTCGCAACAATTGATGTTCTTTTGGCTCCTGTTGATTTGTCATTCGAAGTTAACATGATCCAGATTTCACCTAAAGAAGATTATATCCCCCCATTGGTTGTCTGACCGTCTAGTTTTTTTTCATAATTGATTTCACCAACCCATAACTCGCATCCATCAGTATGATTTTGGGGTTTCCATTTCTCTCAATACTATACATCGCATCCTCTAAAACCTTCACCATTTTCCCAATCACCTCATGTCCCAATTGCAGTGTATTGAATTTGTTCACGAAATCCAATTCTGGACCCTCCCACAATCCTTCCGACCCGGAATAGGGTACCACTGCGCAAGTTCTAAGCACTTGGATACCATATAGTAAGAACGATTTCACGCCTTCCCTACCTAGCGACGACATATCCTCGCTCCAAGCAAACGCATCGCCCATTTTCCGTTTAAATACAATCGTCATCCACTGTCGCCAAGCATCCAAATGCGGATTCGTCGCCTCTTTGCCCAATTCCCTTGCCAAATGATAATTGCCCTGAGCAACCTTAGCCAGTCGTTGCGCATCGGCCTCCGTTATTTCGTCTCTCACAACCAGCGCTTCACTCAACGCAGCATCTTCGATAGGCACCATCCTAACGAGTTGAGTTCTAGAAACGATGGTCGATAAGATATCATCCACGTCCGACCCAACCAACAAAAACAATGTCCCCGCGGGCGGCTCTTCTAGAATTTTTAGGATAATATTGCCTTCTTGACCCAAATATTCGGGCAACCACACCAAACTCACCTTCATATTGCCTTCAAAGGCCTTCAATGATAAGTTTTTGATGATGTTGCGAAGTTCCTTGGTTGGAATATTGCCTTGCTTATTTTCGGCATTGAGTTGCTGCATCCAATCGCCGTAGCTCATGTAAACATCGTCTTTCAACGCCTCACGCCACTGAGGATAAACATCAGAGCAAGCTTCCATCTCTCCCTGTTTCTTGGGAAAGGGAAACGTATAGTGAACATCAGGGTGAGTAAACGATGATAGCTTTCTGCAGGTTGGACATTCCCCACAGCTATCCAATTCTGTACGATTTGGACACATCACAAATTGAATATAGGCCAATGCCAACGGCAAACCGCCACTCCCTTCCGGCCCCAACATCAACTGCGCATGCGGGATTCTGCCCACGGCAACGCCATGACGGAGCCTAGCTTTCACCTGATCCTGCCCAATTACATCTGCAAACCTCATGCTTTTCGCAACTGCCTCCTTCGCAAAAACCAATATCCGATGCCCGAAAAGGTGACCACCAAAATGGCAATAAACTGGCTGTGCGATAGCAGTCCGTTGAAAACAAAACCTCTAGAGATATCGCCGCGATAGCCTTCCGTAAAGAATCGACCTACACCATAGATTAAGGCATAAAAGAAGAACAACTGTCCGCCAAATGTCTTCCCTCGCTTTTGCATCCACAACATCATTGCGATGCTAAAAAACACGATTCCCGAATCCCATAATTGTACGGGGTATAAAGCCTCGCCCAAGGGCTCGGCATGCGACTTCACATCATTAAAAATTATCCCATATTTAGGATTCACACAAACCACGCCATGACAGCAGCCCGCCAAGAAGCAACCCAACTTACCAAAGCCATGTACAAAAGCACCAGCGATGCCAATATCATCCATCTTATCCCAAAAATCCCAACCAATCTTGCGCATCCAAACCCAAAGCATCGCCAGGGTGACCAGAAAAGAACCATAAAACACAAATCCATTGCCTAAATCCCCGAAGAACTGATCCATCCGCGACCAATGTCCGGCAGGGTCTTCCAAGAAATAAAAAAACTTTCCGCCTATAAATACGCCCACAAAACAAATCAATATCACCGTGCTTATGCTATCTGTATCCATCCCCAATCTTACCCGGTTCAAATACAAATGAAAAAATGCAGCAACAACGCCTACCAAAATACAGAAACCGTATCCATAAATCGTTAATCCAGCAATATGAAAAAGTTCAGGCTTCATTCTTTACAAACCTAAGTAAATCAATCCGATTTTACCCTTGCAAATTGGCACGAATCAATGCGGCCATTTCAGCCAAAGACGACTCATTAGGATGCAACTTTTCTTTGGTAAAATTGATATCGCCCACGGTTTGAAGAGGGACCAAATGAATATGGGCATGGGGCACTTCCAATCCAATCACCGCAACACCAATCCTCTTGCAAGGAACAGCCTTTTCTACTGCCTTTGCAACACCCTGGGCAAATTGCCAAAGCGCAGACATCTCCGGGCCAGACAAATCAAAAATATAATCCACTTCGCGTTTAGGGATTACCAAAACATGTCCCATCACCAGGGGCATGATATCCAAAAATGCCAAATGATGTTCGTCTTCACAGATACGATGACAAGGGATTTCACCAGCCACTATACGCGAAAACAACGTTGCCATCAGATTAAGCGAAAATCTCTAGAATCTCCAATTTCACCGTACCGGCAGGAACACTGATATTTACAGTTTCTCCAACAACTTTCCCCATCAAACCTTGTGCAATTGCACTTTTGATAGAAATTTTATTCTCCTTTAAGTTGGCTTCGCTTTCCGATACCAAACGGTACACTGCTTCCTTACCCACATTGTGATTCTTCACTCGAACATTTAACATAATACTCACTTTGCTGGTATCAAGGTTTGAAGTATCCAAAACCCTAGCATTAGCAACCATATGTTCCATCTGACTGATTTTGTATTCCAGAATACCCTGCGCCTCTTTCGCCGCATCATACTCCGCATTCTCACTCAAATCCCCTTTGTCACGCGCTTCCGCAATGGCAATGGTGATACTAGGACGTTCCTCATGCTTCATCAAATAAAGCTCTTGCTTCATTCTCTCTAAGCCTTCCTTTGATACATATTGTATATCGCTCATCGTTGGTAGTTTTTAAGAAAAAATGTGCACCAGCGTTAGCCACTGATGCACACTTTACAAATATATAAAAATGCTTGTATTATTCGGCAGTTCC
>Ga0304730_1001261_pt1 | contig 19508 bp, 21 predicted proteins | sample M_130628_MF_Meta_FD_190474 | JGI IMG/M metagenome (GOLD analysis project Ga0304730, IMG submission 190474) | Freshwater microbial communities from Lake Montjoie, Canada to study carbon cycling - M_130628_MF_MetaG (v2) (version 2) | ecosystem: Environmental > Aquatic > Freshwater > Lake | place...
AACGAAGTATCCAGCCTAGGGCTAAGCGGCTTGAAATAAACAACCTCGTCAATGTTTCAAATCAAAATAGGGGGGGGATTAATTTTGGTATTTGTAATTAAAGTACTAAGATATAAGTAGGAACCTTAACTTTTTAGGGTCAAAGGAGACATCTCATGAAACTCATCAAAATCGCAGTCTTTTCAGTAATTGTCACAATTTCGTTAATTAGTAATGCACAAGTAACTAGTTGGGAGAATTCTCCAATGAATTACAACAATTCTCCAATGAATTACAACAATTCTCCAATGAACTATAACAACTCGCCCATGAACTACAACAATTCACCGATGAACTATAACTCAAATAACGGTGTCTACGATAACAATGGTAATAGAGCAGGATACGAAGTCAGGTCTCCTTCTGGTGTAACAAACTATTTTGATAATAACGGCAATAGAACTGGCTACTCACCACCTAAAAGATAAGTTATGAAAAAAATACTTGCAGTTCTCTTGTGCACTTTTTGTGAAGCTATATTTGCTGGGTCTTATCTGAGTGGTAATGAAATATATGAGAACTTAATTAGTGGTTCAGAAGATTTAGCTGCCCCAGTAGCTGAATTTGTTGCTGTTAAAACAGCAATACAGAATAGTTCTTATTTAATGCTTGAGGCTGCACATATTTCAAATATTGAACGCGAAAAATATTTTACGTCAGCCGTGTCTAATTTTTTAAAACTTAACTTATCGACGTAGTCAACTAGAGAAACTTATAAATGGTCCAGAAACGACTTGGTGTAGCAGTAATTGGATATGGCTGGTGGGGCAAAACTATTGTTGCTACCCTGCAGGCCAACCCTTTAATAAAGGTTGAAATGGTGGTGGAGGTAGATCCTGCTATTTGTGCAAATGCAAAATTGCTGGGCGATAAAAATGATTTTATTGTTTCATCGTCGTTTGATGATGCGATTACTAGTACAGAAGTTGAGGCAGTAATTTTATGTACCCCCCATTTATTTCATGCACAGCAAATTAAAGATGCTGCTAAATCTGGAAAGCATGTATTTTGTGAAAAGCCTTTGTGCCTTACGTTTGCAGATGCAGTAGGATCAGTTGCAACCTGTAAGACTGCTAATGTGCTATTAGGCATTGGGCATGAGCGGCGCTTTGAACCAGCGATTATTGAGCTTCGGCGCCGCATCGTGAATGGTGATTTAGGTACTATTTTACAAATTGAGGGCAACTTTAGTCAGGATAAATTTTTTGCATTACCGCCAGATAATTGGCGCTTATCTAATGAATTGGCTCCATGTGGCCCTTTATCGGCAACTGGAATACATCTAGTAGATTTAGCAGTTGCTATTTTAGGACCAGCTAATAGTGCCTTAACGCGCTTAAACACATTGGCAAGCAATTTTGCTAATGGTGATACCTTGGCCATAATGTTGGGATTTCCTAGTGGGGCAACTGCGCTAATTAGTGCAATTTTAGCAACTCCATTTGATGGGCGCTTTGCTGTTTATGGATCTAAGGGGTGGATTGAGATAAGGGATCGAACTCATCCTGAAAATCCAACAGGTTGGGATGTCAGTGTTGTCTTAAGCGGTAAAGAGAAAGTGACTCATTTTGAGGAACCCCACACTGTAGTTCGTGCTAATTTAGAAGCATTTGCGAACGCCGTTCGTGGGGCATCATCATATCCAGTTTCTCATAAAGAACTACTTTCAACTGTAGCTGCTTTAGAGGGAATTATGAAATCAGCCGTGACTGGCCAAATTGAAAAAATACCCGTAGTTCTTAACGAGTACGAATAAAATGAATAAGTACTAAATACAATAAAAATTTAACGGAATATTGCGATGAAATATAGCACCTTCATGATGCCTTTGCATCCTCCGGGTCGTAACTTGGTAGAAACTCTTCATGAGGATCAGGAGGCAATTATTTTGGCTGACCAGCTTGGTTTTTCTGAGGCTTATGTTGGTGAGCACGTGACTGATGCATCGGAAACGGTAACATCATCAATGATTTTTTTAGCGTCATTAATTAACCGCACTACTAATATTAAATTAGGTACTGGCACAATTAATCTTCCGAATTCGCATCCAGCTAATGTTGCTGCGCAGGTTGCCATGTTAGACCACCTGTTACAGGGCCGTTTCATCATGGGCATTAGCCCTGGAGGCTTGATGTCTGATGCAGAGGTTTTTGGTAACTTCGATAAAGATCGAAACGCGATGTTTGTAGAGGGCATTAATACAGTTTTAAAAATCTGGGAATCAGATCCTCCATACAATATCGAAGGCGATTACTGGAATATTTCGGTGGAGAAAACAATGATTCCTGAGATCGGTCAAGGTTTTATTATGAAACCATTTCAGAAACCGCACCCACTGATTGTGGGCACTGCTGTTGCGCCATTTTCCAAAGGTGTTACCGAGATGGCAAAGCGGGGTTGGCAGCCTATTTCAGCCCCCTTTTTGATGCCTGAGTGGGTAAAAACGCACTGGCCTAAATATGTTGAAGGACGTGAGGCCATCGGAGCAGTAGCACAGCCTGATGAGTGGCGGGTTGCTAAAAGTATTTTTGTTGCAGATGATGAGACTACAGCAAAACGCTACGCGCTTGAAGAGGGCGGGCCATATCATTTTTACTTTAAACAATTGGTACGTAAATTAGTAGGCGGAGGAGGGCGAACGAATTTATTTAAAGTAGATCAAAGTATGCCTGATTCAGAAATAACTGCAGATTATGCAACGAAGCGTTTAGTTTTGGCCGGTACAGTTAACTCGGTAGTTGATCAAATTTTGGCCTTCAGAGAACAGATTGGTGAGTTTGGTCAATTGCTTTACGCTGGCCATGATTGGATGGATCCAGGATTAGCGAAACGATCAATGCACTTATTTGCCACAGAAGTGATGCCACGAGTAAACGCCGCCATCAAGTCATAAAGTTCGAATAAAGATATTTTAGGATTCTGCGAGGAATAAATGAATGAGTTATTAAGTGATCGAGTAACATATTCTGCAATAATTGACAGACAAAAACTCGTCTTGCCCGAATCTGCCCGAATGGTGGTTTGGTTGATAGTTAACATTGAACATTGGTCTATCGCAAACTCAATGCCTCGTACCGTACTAAGCCCGCCTATGGGGCAGCCATTACAGCCCGACCTACCTAATTGGGCTTGGCATGAGTATGGCATGCGAGTTGGGTTTTGGCGTATATTTGACGCCCTAAATCAACGTAAGATTATTCCCACCCTAGCGACTAATGGAATTGTTTGTACATCATATCCACGCGTAGCCGAAGCCGGACTGCAAAAAGGTTGGGAAATGATGGGTCATGGCTATATACAAGGGCCAATGCATAAATTACCTAATCAATTAGAATCGATTGAGCAAACCATTGAAGCGATTAAAAAATTTAGTGGGAAGGCGCCAGTTGGATGGGAGAGTCCTGGTTTAACAGAAAATGATGAGACTATAGACCATCTATCTCAGGCTGGTATTGAATACGTAGCTGATTGGGTATTAGATGATCAACCAGTTTGGATTCAGGCAAAACCAAATTCTGTTCTTTCAGTGCCATACACGGTTGAACTTAATGATATTCCAATGATGCTTTTGCAGGGAAATCGAGCTGATGAAATGCTCAGAAGGGGAATAGACCAATTTGAAAGGCTTTGGTCTGATAGTGAAAGTAATCCACGAGTAATGGCGCTGAGTGTTCACGCTTATATTACTGGTGTGCCCCATCGAATTACTTACTTTGAAAAATTGCTCGATTATATTCAACAGAAAGATGGAGTATTAATCAAAACAGGGGAATGGATTTCAGATTGGTACCGAAATCAAGTGCCAGCCCCAAAATAATGCTTAAATGAATGATTGATAAGGGAGGTTGCAATGGGTTTAAAGTTTATGGAGCACATTTTAATTTTGACCCATGATCCCGATGGTACAAGAGATTGGTTTTGCAAGCATCTTGGATTTCGCGATGGGTATCATCCCGATTTTGGTTTTCCAGTGCACTGGCTATATATTGGCAACCAAGATGTCATTCATATTGGTAAGGCAAAATTTTCTGATCATCAAGATACTTACTTGCGCACCCCCAGCGATAAGCAAGTTCATAATTCCCCATCTTCTGGAGCAATGGGATCTGGCAGAGTAGACCATATCTGCTTTAATTGCGAAGGAATCAATGAATTTCTCGAGCGCCTGACGAAAAATAATATTGAATTTAGCGAGCGTAAAGCACACAGCTCTAATTTATATCAATTATTTATGCGGGAGCCAATTAATGGCATCAAAATTGAGCTTAATTTTTCTGCTGAAGAGGCAGTACAGGCCGGCCGTGTCCCTGGCTGGACGGATGCCGGTGTCTCTGCTAAACAGGTTTTCTGATGTTATTTGTTAAGTTTATTTCCATACAGCCCCGTTGGCTTAATTAACAAGATAATTAACATCATGGCGAACGGTGCCATGATGGCCAGTGGAGCATAGATTAGCGATCCAATAGACACAACCTGACCCACAATGATTGATGAAATTAAGGTACCCTTAATACTGCCCAGACCACCAATAATGACAACCATAAACACAAATGCCAGAATTTCTAGTCCCATACTCGGATCAACCATAATTAGTGGCGCGTAAAGCCCGCCACCCAATGCCGAGAGCGCGCCTGCCAGTACAAAGGTAATGGTAAAAAGTCGTGAGGCATTAATGCCAAGTCCCTCAACGTGGTTCATGTCTTCAATACCAGCACGAATGGCTTTGCCAATAATGGTTTTATTAAGAAAAAGCCAAATACCGATATAAACTAAGCCCGCAATTGCAATAACTAAAATTCGATAGGCAGGAACATCGGTTCCCAGCAGGTCGATTTGATTAGCAAATGGAGGCTTAATAGGGCGCGGGATAACTCCCCAAATAGCTTTGATAATTCCAATTCCACCTAAGAGGATACCAAAAGAAGTGATCATACTAAATGTGAGTTCGCGTTCGTAGATACGTCTAAAAATTAGTCGCTCAACAATAAAGGCAACCAGACCACCCACCATAACCCCAGCAATAATACCCAGCCAAAAATTATTGCTTACGGTTACAACTGAATAGGTTATATAAGCACCAATCGAATAATAAAGTAATTGATCAAGGCTAATAATGCGCATTAATCCAAAGCACAGTGACAAACCAATAGAGATTAAAAAATAAATACTAGCTAGACTTAGACCAAAAATAACACCAGAAAAAAGTAGTTGAATATCCATTTATTTTGGTTTCTTTTTATTTAAATTCGAAACCCGCGCTTTTTCTAGCCATTTATTGAGAGCATTCTCAGCCCCCCCGTATAAACCACTGGAATTAGTTAGCATAATAAATACTAGAATGAAGCCAATAAAGAGCTCCCAATTACCAATCATCTTACTAATGACATCGCGAAGTCCGGTATAAGCGATAGTGCCAACCAAGGGACCAAATAACGTACCTACACCACCTAAAATAGTTACAACAATAGGATCTGCTGTGCGAGAGGGGCTAGTAATTTCAGGGCTAACTGAACCAAGATAGACTGCATAGAGACAGCCAGCGAGGGCTGTGCTGGTATTGGCAATCACAAAGGCCATTAAGCGAATACGAAAATTGCTATAGCCTAAAAATTGAAATTTAGTTTCATTAATTTTAGTAGCTAGACAGCAGGCTCCGAAAATAGTGCCATCAACGTATTTATAAAAAGCCCATAAAACAATGGCAATAAGTAAAGCGAAAATAAAAAAATCACTTGGTTTAGTTAGGTCTAAAATTGGAGTAGAAGTAATATTTGTTAAAAACCATAAACCATTATCGCCCTTAGTTATCTTTACTAAAACCTTTTGCATCATATAAAAAATAATGACTGCTAATGCTAGATTCACTAAGGCAAAATAATCACTTCGCAAGCGAACAAATAAAGGCGCTACTATGAGAGCAAAAATAAATCCAGCGGTAACTCCAGCGAGAATTCCAATATATGGATTTGTGCCAAAGTAAAATAAATAAAATGCTGTTCCATAGGCGCCAATTGCTAAGTAAGCAGGTTGACCAAAGGATATAAACCCTACGCGACCAAGCAGGAAGTTGCAGCCAATAGTGTAAATAGAAAAAATAAGTACTTCATTGACAAAGGGTAACGGTAGAAATAGGCGTCCGATTGCGACTAGCGAGAATGCAATGATAATTCCGCGCCACCAGCGCCATGCGTTTAACATTAAATAGCCTTATAGATAAGGTTCGCAAACATTTGGGGTAATTTCATCAGGGGTTGTTAATTCGGCCACTATCCGGCCTTCACGTATTGCATAAACACGATTAGCAAGGGCGCAAATTAAGGGTAAATTTTGTTCAACGATAACGATTGAAGTTTTTTTACTTAACTCAGTGAAGACATGACGTAAGTGAGTAACGATACTGGGCGCTAAGCCTTCGGTAGGCTCATCGATTAAAAGCAGTTTTGGGGCCCCTAAAATAGCCCTACCAATCATCAGCATTTGGCGTTCCCCACCACTTAAGAAGCCAGCTTTTCTATCTAGTAATAGTTTTAATTTTGGAAAATAATTAAAAACGGGCTCCCAGTTATAGTCTTTACTGGCATAACTTCCTAACTCTAAATTTTCTCGAACCGTTAGATCGGAAAATACTTTCTTATCTTGTGGCACATACTTAATACCAAGTTGTGCAATTTGGAATGGATGCAGGCCAACTAAATTATGGTTTGGTATGTTTACTTCGCCTGAAGAAAGTTTTATAAATCCAGAAATAGATTTCAGGAGGGTAGTTTTCCCCGAGCCATTCCGACCTACACAAGCAACAATTTCATTTGGAAAAACCTTAAAATTAATATCAAACAAAACTTTTGATTCACCGTAAGCAGCGTTTAATTGAATTACCTCTAAACTAGAGAATGAATTAGTCATTGCCTTCCTAGTCTGCTTCTATTTGCCAGTAACTACGTCTTACCTCTGGATGGTTTAGGCAATCTTCATATCCGCCTTCGGCAATAACACGACCCTCATGCATTACCATCAACCGCTCAACAAATTTTTCAATATGAGAAATTTTATGCTCTACCAACACAATAGTTTGCTTGCCAATATGACGGCGAAGTACTTCTAATACACCCCTAATTTCTGAGTCAGCAAGGCCCGCAAGTGGCTCATCTAATAAAAGTACTTCTGGTTCAGCTAAAACAGCCATAGCAATTTCTAGCCGCCTTTTTTCCCCGAGACTAAGATGTTGAACCTGGCGATCTTTTAGTTCAAGTAAATTAAAAGTTTCAAGAGTGCTTAGAATTTTTGGATTGTTATAAAACGATTTTCGAGTAGTTAGTAACAATTCTTTTGCAGAGGTCTGATGATTTGCACGGAAATAAACAAGAACCAGATTATCGGTAACATTTAAGTTATCAAAAGTTGAAGTTAGTTGAAAAGTTCGGGTAAGTCCTTTCGCAACCCGTTCTTGTGCGGTCATCCGAGTAATATCTTCCCCTTTAAGCGAAATACTACCTTCGTCAGGAAAAAATAAACCTGTTAGGAGGTTGAAAAAGGTGGTTTTCCCGGCACCATTTGACCCAAGAATTCCAACAATTTCAAATTCATTGACGGAAAAATTGACGTTATTAACAGCCTTAAGACTACCAAATTTTTTGCTTACTCCATGAGCCTGCAATATTGCTTTTGACATTAGTTTTTATAAAAATCAACCGAGCTAAGCCTAGGCGATATCTGTTTATTAGTAGCCTAATGATTTAAGGGATGGCATTACTTGTTCTCCACCAGCTGAGCCTATTACTGTAAAAAGATCCCATTCATTCTTTTGCTCTTTTGCGCCTTTCCCTTTAACTAAAAATGCAGCATATTTATACTCTGCTGCATGATCTTCTCTCCAGCGAGCGGCACCTTTAACGCCAGTATTAAATTTTCCACCATTAGTTTGAATTGCGGCAGCAGATTTGATTGGGTCGAATGATTTTGACAATTCAAATCCACGAAACATTTCTAAATATGCAATATAGGCTATTGCAGCATAGGCGTCGGGAGGGCGTCCATACTTTCCGCGGTAAAGGTCGGTAAATTCCTTGGCACTTTTAGCCAATTCCTTATCTGGAAAATTCTCTAGGTCATAGTAGAAGTAGTGCATTGCATACACACCTTCCAGGGCTTCTGGGGGAAGCCCTTTAGCAACTACATTAGTTATGAAAGCATTGAAGATTGTCATTTCTTTATTTAAACCCATTTGCTGCGCTTGTTTTAGAAGAGCAACAGCATCTGCAGCAAACTGGGCTGCAATAAACACATCTGGTTTTGCCGCCTTCACTTTTTGTAAAACAGTTGTGTAGTCTGCAGTGCCAAGCGATAATTCATCGTAACCAACAATTTCAGCGCCATATTCTTTGGCGGCAGCATATACGCCATCACGAATATCCCAACCAAAGCTATCTGCACGGGCTAGAAAGAAGATTTTTTTCTTGCCAAGAGTTTTGATTGCGGCTTGGCCTGCCATGTAGCCTACAGTCCATGGGCTATATGCAGTTGCAAAGGTCGTTGGTGATAACTTACCTTTTTCAAATGCTTCTTTAGCCATCACGCAGACTGGAAAGTAGGGTAGCGGATCTTTCTTCACCATGGCATTAATTGCATAGGCCAAGGGCGCAAAGGTTTGTCCACCCAAGCCTTTTACACCTTCATCAACCATATACCGATAACGGCGTACTCCTACGTCTTGCTTAGCTTCATCATCAGCAACTACACCCTCAACCTTAACTTTGCCATTGGGCATATTGAGGCCACCGCGCTTATTAATTACATCAATTGCTAATAAAGCACCATCTCGTTGGGTTTCTGCTACTGCAGCAAAGGTTCCAGTGAGTGGTAGCAGGATTCCAACCTTAACTGTGCTTGGGTCGGCTGCGTGAGCACTATTTAGAAAATTACTAAAAAGAAAGCTGAAAAAAAGCGGAAGGATATAAAGTATATTTTTCATAGTCACACTTTTCAAAAAATTGTCATTAAAGCATACAGTAAATCTAGGGCTTTAAGGGTAGATATAAACCCTTATATTTTGTTTGGCCGTGGAAGCTGGCCCGATTATTTTGTTGTATATTTAGTGAATCCGTTGCTCAATTTAAGGTAATTTTGACCTATTTTGATTGAGCTAAAAAAGGGAAGAGACATGAAACAAATTAATCTTGGAATTATCGGTACTGGTTGGTGTGGCGGCATTCGAGCCGAGGCAGCCAGAGCAAGTGCCCTAGTAAAAAATATTTATCTTGCCGAAACCAATGAACTTCGTCTAAAAGAAATTGCTGATTTAGTAGGGGCTAAAATAGCGACTACCGATTATCGTGAGATATTGAAGATCAAGGAAATTGATGCCATTATCATTTCTGCGACCCCAGAAACTACCCACTTTCCAATGGCTCGCGATGCTTTGTTAGCTGGTAAGCATGTTTTTTTAGAAAAGCCAATTGCTCTTGAGTTAGCCGAGGCAGATGAGTTAATTGTATTAGCTCGTAATGCTAATTTGAAATTTACCATTGGATATTCTCAGCGCTTTAATCCTAAATTTGCTTACGTAAAAAAATCAATAACCACTGGCGCTATTGGTAAACCTGTGAGCATTTTAGTTAGTCGGCATATTACTAGAGGTTTAGGTAAGAAGATTAGCGGTCGCGTTAAGTTATCACCTGCTGCAATGGAATCAACTCATGATCTTGATTTTGTCTTTTGGTGTTTAGAGCCCGCTAAACCAGTAAAAGTATATTCGCAAATAAATTATGGTGCAATGCGCGAGTCAACCGGTGCTGATGTGCCTGACTGCCAATGGATTACGGTAACTATGGATAGCGGGCTTTCTTTTGTAGTTGGGGGTGGCTGGAGTTTGCCTTTAGGATACCCGAATTTTTCAACTACTTGGATTGAGTTTATTGGTACTGAAGGCGCTGTAATGGTTGATGATAGCCATAAAGATGTGATGATTAATACCGTTACCAAAGGCATGCAATTTCCAATGTCAACCATGCCAGGAGAACGAGTTGATCATGTTTTTGCAGGACCTATGGCAACAGAAACGGTCCATTTTATTGAGGCTGTTGCTTTAGATCGGCCGGTATTGGTGACTGGTGAACAAGCTCGTACTGTGATGGAGGTCTATATGGCCGCCGATATTTCTGCCGAAACTGGCGATCCCGTTTACTTGCCTTTGTCGAAAGAAAAATTGAAGCTAGTAGCTAGTTAATTTATGCGTGATCGTCAGGCAAAAAATATTGGTTTAGCTATTGTAGGCGCGGGTCGCGTTGGGTTATTTCGTGGTGAAGTAGCTGCACGCCATGCGCAAGTGGGGTGGATTGGTATAGCGGAGAAAAATTGAACTGATCTGATTTTTAGTACCACTCCAAAAGAGAGGATTTTTGATAATCTCTCACTTAAAGGAGTGCTAAATATGGCTAAAGGTCAGCGTCTCAAACCCGAGCAAATCGTCACCTTATTGCGTCAAATCGATGTTCTTACAACGAATGGCAAAACTCCAGCTCGCTCGCCAATATAGCCTTATCAATCTCTTCGCTTAAAGTAGAGATAACGCCAGTAAAAGAGAAATACGCTGATTCTGCTCCAATAGGAATATGGTTAATAGCAGTGTTTTGACGAATTTCGTTAAGTTTTTCTTTTAAATTTCTAAGCTCTTCTAGAGAATTATCTTCTTGTATAAACTGGCGATTAATTGCTACAAGTTCTGCGTAAAGATTATGCTCTTTAATTTGAAAACGAATTTTTCTAAGATGTACATTTAGGGTGCGCAACGGATAAAGTATGGCAAAGATAGCTAGGAAGAAAACTGTTAAGCGATCGATTAAAGTGGCGCCCCAAAAGGGAAGATAGTTAAGCAATAAAGGAGGACCATAGTCATAAAAACGTTGCGCTACAGGGCTAAGCTCAATTAAAGGGTCTATGTAAGTTGGAAATTCATTTCGCTTAGCAAAGAAAAGATTTTCAGTTGCACGCTCAGCACTTTTTGTTGCAATTAAAATTGCCAGCTGAATGTTTGGATTAGTATCTTTTCTAACTGCCAAGGTTGTTGTAATTGCTATTAGTGAAACGGCCTTTTTTGGAATATGCTGCGCGATATCAAATGAGCCTGGCGGAACTGTGACCTTTTGAAAAAAAGGTAGTCTCTTGGTATAGGCATCCGCCTCTTCAAAATCATAGAGGCTAATATTAGGGTCAACCGCCAATGCCCTTACATTGGGATCGAAGGCATGCCCAACAAAAATGATGACATCAAGATTTCCCGCTTTGAAATCTGCCAATTGATTTTTCAACTCAAGAGGGACAAAATGAGGATTATTTTTAATCTCAATATTGTTTAGTAAGAATATTTTTTCAGTCAGAACATATCTTCCGCTTTGAGTTGGCCCTATCCCTACTCGGAATTTTGCTAACTCTTTTAGACTTGTCGGACGGTTTATGTTTTTGCGATAAAAGATCCATATTGGCTCGTAATCCAAGCTACCCAAAGAGTAAAACTTTTTATTCATTTCAGGGCTCAGGGCGCCCGGAATTAGAAACGCAACATTAACGCCACTTGAAGGGTCGTCCAATAGCGCAGCATTATTAAGCGTTCCCTGTGATGGGCGAATAGAGAATGTGAGTCCAGTTTTTTCAACATATTTTCTTGCGTTTTCAGCCATTTGATACCAACTTGATCCTTTTTGGTCGGCAGCCAAAACGATTTCTTTTGTAGAGAGGTGCCCGAATATATAAATAAGGCTAGCCACCCCCCCCAGCATGATCGCGACAAGAAGTTTTTGTTCTAATGCAAGCTCCTTAAGAGCCACAAGCTCATCTCTGAAGATGAGAAAGAGATATTGGTAAGGTTTTAGTTTTGGAGGTAGCCGATCTTCCATTGAAACTACTTTCTCTGAACAGATTGATAACTTAATGATTATATGCCCAATGAATAAAAAGTCTGCATTGAATTATTCACGGTTATTAACTTATTAAATGTTACTGTCTAACAATAATCCTACAACTTTTAATCCGTTGGTCGTGGGTTCGACTTAAAGCAAAGCAAAAGCGGTGGACACTAACTTTGTGAAGCAAAGTTATGTGGGAGCCAATCCCGCCCGACCCACCAAGCTGGAACTCAAGCAATAAATTTGTCGGTTTACCCGACCTACCAGATATATGAAAGCCCCTTGAGAAAAATAAACCTATCGTTATTGATAGGTTTTTTCTTTTAAAGGCATTTGTAGAACTAGTAATTCAACATATCCATCTAATACTTTAATTTCAAAGGGCTTTTCTTTGGCCGAGGCAAAAATATTTTGCTTAGCACCAATAACAACACCATCAATATAGACCGCTCCACCAATTACAACTAAAAATATTCCATCTACATTATCTGCAGGCCTTACCAAATAAGATGTGAAGCTAGGCATCCTTAGCAAACCAATGCCAAGACCAACATCAGCCTCAAAATGATCCCAAGAAAATTCGGGAGACTTCAGACCCCATATCGATTGGGGTGTCGATGGTAAAAATTGCCTGCTAGTAAAATGATGTTTTGGCCCTTGAATAAATTGACTCTTTTTTTCCGGTAAGAATTTTGCCCCTGGATCATGCATGGATCTCAACGTTAAGTAATCGAGACCCAATGGGCCGGCAACTATCGGACCATATCCAGTGTAGGCACCAGCATAATGAACAATGTATGGACCTATGGTATGTCGACCAAAATATCCAGAGCCCTCTATAAATACCTGGAATTGATTCTGCACATGAAAATGGAGAGGGTTAGTAATGTTAGGCAGTTGCTTGATTAAATATGACTGAGGAGATCGACTATCGTCAATCTCTCTCTCAAAATAATCCTGCCGATAATATTTAAGACCGTTAGGTTGCTCATGATATGAAAGAGCCTCCTCTTGGTTTGCAATCTTTATCATTAAGATTCTTTCAGATATTTACTCTATTTTGGCGCCTGAGTCTCGAACTCTTTGCCCCCACTTCGTGTACTCCGTCTGAATGAATGTTGAAAATTCTGCTGGACTATTACTCTTAAGAGACTCAGATCCGAGTTCATTCAATCGCTTAATTACATCTGGGTCATCCAAGATGGCATTTAATTCCTTATGTAGCTTATCAATAATGGGCTTAGGGGTTCCGGCAGGCGCCAAAAGGCCTAACCAAGCACCGCCATTAAAACCTGTAAGGCCCTGCTCATCTAAAGTTGGCAAATCTTGCGCAAACTGTGAACGAGTCAGACCACCCGTTGCTACAGCCTTTAATTTCCCAGCCTTAATATGTGGCATCAGAGTTAACATCGTGTCAAAGGTCATATCGACCTGTCCAGACATTACATCAATTTGAGACTGCGCACTTCCTTTGTAGGGAATATGTGTAACATTAATTCCAGCTTGGCGCGTCAACATACTCATCAATAAGTGACTAGTACTTCCATTACCAATCGATGCATAGGTTAGCTGACCTGGATTTGCCTTGGCCTTTTCAGTTAATTGCTGAATTGTATTAATGCCAGTTTTAGGGCTAGTGACAAATACATATGGTAACCATGACACCAATCCAATAGGAGCAAAGTTCTTACGTGGATCATAGGTAAGATTGGTATATAGATTAGGGTTAATCGCTAACGGGGCAGTTGCACTCAATACCAAGGTGTACCCATCTGGCGCTGCTTTGGCAACAAATGCAGAACCCATACTCCCACCTTGGCCCGCTTTGTTGTCAACAATAAAAGTCTTACCAAATTTATTGGTAAATCTTTCTGCCAAAACACGTGCAACAGTATCGGTAGCAGTCCCCGGGGGAAATCCAACTATGATAGTGACCGTTCTATCAGGATAATTTGCAATCGACTGCGCGGCAACATTACCACCAAACAAAAGAATGCAGCTGATTACTACAAAAGATTTTATTAGCCTCATTTACGCCCCTTTTTTTAGGATTTTATTTACTTTCTACTATCGCCACAATTTGTCCTTCTGCAACCGTTTCTTCCTCAGAAACCTTTAATTCAATTAATGTCCCTGGCTCTTCAGCAATCACTGGAATCTCCATTTTCATGGACTCAAGAATCATAATAATGTCACCCTCCAGAATTTCTTCTCCGACTTGTTTTTTTATTTTCCATACTGAACCAGTTACCTCAGAGCATAATTCATTTTTTTTCATCATATCCTCTTAATTGTTATTTTTAGCCATAATTTCAGATAGCGAGTTCGTGTGAATCTTTCCACACTTAAATTCACTAGAATCTAAGGCCTGCAATAAAGCAGGAATATTATTTTTAACACCCTCGATTTCAAATTCCTTTAAAGCTTCTTTTAGACTTAATATTGCTTGCTCTCTTGTATTTTCGTACGCAATGACCTTAGCAATCATCGGATCATAAAAAGGCGTTACATCTCGGCCTTGTGCATATCCAGTCTCTACACGGATATTTTTGCTTGTCGGGGGACGAAAAATAGTCAATTTACCAGGTGATGGAAAAAAACGTTTGGGGTCTTCCGCATAGACTCTTGCCTGTATTGCATGACCTTCAATAGAAATATCTTTTGGCAAAACTACGTCCAATCTTGCACCTGCAGCTAATAGGATTTGTGATTGAACTAAATCCACACCCGTGACCTCCTCTGTAACGCCATGCTCCACCTGAAGGCGAGTATTCATTTCCAGAAAGGCGAAAGATTTATCTTCGCCCATTAGCATTTCCACAGTACCAATGTTGTCATACTGCATCTCGCTCATCACTCGAGTCACATTATCAGTAACCGAATCAATTACTTCCCTATTTATTCCTGGGGCACCAGCCTCTTCTATTACCTTTTGATGCCTTCTCTGTATAGAGCAATCACGTTCATATAAGTGACGTACCGAACCGTATTGATCACCTAATATTTGTATTTCTATATGCCTTGGGTACTCCAGGAGCTTTTCTAAATACACATCGGGGTTGGAAAAGCCTCTTTCAGCCATAGATCTTGCTCGCTCTACTGCCTCAAATAATTGAGCTTCATCATAAGCTGGAAGCATACCAATGCCACCGCCGCCAGCAGCTGGCTTAACTAAAACGGGATATCCAATCTTGCGCGCTGCTGCTGCAACTTTCGCCTGGTCAGGGGGTAGAACCTCTGAACCTTGCCCTACTGGTAATCCATATTGTCGAGCCAATTCTCTTGCTTTTGTCTTATGCCCCATCGCCTCAATCCATTTTGGACTAGGCCCTATAAATACTTTATCTAGGGCGACTACACCTGAGGCAAACCCAAAATTCTCAGATAAAAATCCATAACCAGGATGAATCGCATCAGCATTTGATTCTTGTAAAACTTTTAATATCCGGTCCTGATTAAGATAACTCTCTTTTGCGGGTGAGGCTCCAATATAATAGCTTTCTGAAGCATAAGCCAAATAGGGCGCTCCAGCATCAGCTTCAGAATAGACGGCAACCGAGGGAATTGACATTTCATTCAATGCACGTAATACCCTAGCGGCAACCGCACCTCTATTAGCAACCAGGACCTTATTTAATATCATAAATTTAATATGCTGTAGGCCATGTGCGCATTAAATGCTCGCCTACGCCATTGCTCAAACGCATACGATGCACTTCAAGCATGCGAATAAGATAATCGCGGGTTTCGCTCGGTAAGACTACGGATTGAACTGCATACATTGAGGCAATATCCCAAACATTACTCCCCTTAGCCATCTCAGTAACAGCTGCTTCATAGCCATCATCGCCTGGATTTAAGCCATGGACAATGCTAGTCGCAAAATTTGGATCCATAAAACTAATCTCAGCAGTTGGCCACGCTGCAAATTCATCAGAATTTCTCCCGCCCCCCATATTCAGATAAGCCTGTCCATAACTCTTACGCAAAACTACTGTAATTTTTGGGACTGTTGTAAGTGATACTGCGCTCATAAAATTAATAATTTTTCCTGGCGCGCGTTTACGCTCCGCATCTAATCCAATAATGAATCCAGGTGTATCAACCAGCATAACAATTGGGATATTGAAGGAATCGCACATCACGATAAAATTTGTTGCCTTCTCGCAAGCTTCGGTATCCATCGCACCACCCTTCACCAAAGGATTATTAGCAATAATGCCAACTGAATACCCATTTAAGCGTGTTAGCGCTGTTACTAAGACCTTGCCAAAACGAGGTTTCAATTCAAAATAACTGCCAGTATCAACAATTGCCTGGATTACTTTGCGAACGTCATATACCTGAGTTCTTTTTTCTGGCAACAAATCCAAAATATTAGTCATTTGACTACCAGAATCTTTCGGCACAGGATAAACAGGTGGAGCTTGTTTATGATGGGCTGGCATATAAGATAAGAATTCCTTGATTGCATCCAAAGCTTCCTCATCTGTTTCTACAACTCTATCAATGAGTCCAGTCGTTTCGCTATGAAGCTTCCATCCACCAATTTCCTCTGGGTCGACTTGCTCTTTAATTGCCAAAGAGACCAGCTGAGGACTAGATACGGCCATAATAGCGCCTTTGCGCATCACACTAAAGTCGGAATACCCCGTATACCAAGTAGAAGATCCGTAGCAATAGCCCAACACAGCACTTGCCCAAGGTGTTTCGCGCATTCTTCGGTATTGTGTAGGGTCATTACCCAACATAGAGCCCATACCTTTTGAACCCATCGTATCTGGCATCCTTGCACCCGAGGATTCGCCGAGAAAAACAATTGGCAAACCTCTTTGGGTTGCCACTCGCTTCATTTGCCCAATCTTTTTGCCGTTTGTAGCACTACTTGAAGCACCCTTTACTGTAAAGTCATTTGAGACTACTGCAACATCTCGACCGTCAATTTTTGCGTATCCAGTGATCTTGCCATCTGCTGGGGTCTTTTCTTTATCGGACTCAACAGCTGATGATGTCCCAAAGAGTCCAGACTCTATAAAACTATCCTGATCTACCAAATAAGAGATTCTCTCTCTTGCATTTAGGATGCCATCGTTTTTTCTTTGCTCAAGCTTTGCAGCAGACCCCATGGCCAAGGCTTTTATTTTTTTCTCATTATATTCTTGCAAAATCTTTTCAAATGCCATTGCTTTAATCCTGTTCTACGTTAAATTTTCATGTGCATAAATAATATGGTTCGCTTGAAGGCGGCTTAATTCCTCTTTCGAAAAACCACCAACTCGAGCAAGCACGGAAAGAGTATCTTCACCAATACGCTTTCCTGTATGCCGTATTTCCCCAGGCGTTCTTGAAAGTCGCGGGACTGGTGCAGCCATAGCAACTGCCCCTAGCTCCTCATCACTCACTTTTGATATCGCGTCTCTATCCTTGTAGTGAGGATCCTGGAAGATATCCGCCATATCAAAAATACGAATTCCTGGGACACTTGTAGAGTTGAGTTTTTCTTCAACAGCGTCAACACTCAAACTACTGGTCCATTGATTAATTAGACGATCCAATTCCAAATAATTTTTAGAGCGTTCTATTGCGCTATAAAAACGAGGGTCACTAACTAATTCTGGTTGCTTCATGCAATCTTCAGCCAATCTTTTAAATAAAGAATTGCCCATTGCCGTGATATGAACAAAGTGACCATCATTCGTTTCATATAAATTATTTGGAGTACTTCCTGGCAAACGAGAGCCTGTTCTATTAGCTATAACACCTAATTGGTCAAATGCTGAAATATGGGGCTCCATAAAACTAAAGGCGCACTCATATAACGCAGTATCTATAGTCTGCCCTTGCCCATCTTTAGCTCTTGCCAATAGTGCCATCACTACGCCAAATGCTGCATAAAGCCCGGTGATGTAATCAGTCAAAGAAACTCCAACCCTTGTAGGAGGGCGATCAGGATCTCCAGTGATATGCCTTAATCCACTAAGCGCTTCACCAATCACACCGTATCCAGTCCGCTGGCTATATGGGCCTGTTTGACCAAATCCACTAATCCTTGCCATGATCAAGCTGGGATTAATAGTCTTTAGATCCTCATAGCCTAGACCCCACTTCTCTAGACCGCCAGGTCTAAAGTTTTCAACGATCACGTCGATCTTTGGAATCAGCTTTCGAATAACTTCTTGACCTTCAGATGTTCTAAGATCAACTGAGATAAGTGACTTATTTCTAAAAATACTAGATGCATATAGTGACTTATCTTTAACGTGATGTCCCATCGTACGAACTGCATCTCCTTCAAAGGGCTCAACCTTAATTACCTCAGCCCCAAAATCGGCCAATAATCTTCCGCAAAAAGGACCAGCAATAGTTGATCCCATTTCGAGAACTCTATATCCCGATAATGGTCCACAGGTTTGATCTAATTTATTCATATTTAGCCCTACAAGACGAAACTTTCGTATCGTCGTAATGCATCCTTAGCGCTGCGAATATTTTGTCTTCTTAATTGTTCTGCAAGATCGGCATCACCACTTCGCATAGCACCTAAAACAGCTTGGTGCTCCATTAGGCCTATAGAAGCGCGTCCGGGTAAGATTAGAATTCTGCGGATAATTGCTTGGGTTTTTTCATAAACCATATCAAGCATATTGGTTAAAACTGGATTATTTGCAGCTAATAACATGCGTCTTCTAAATAATCCATAGCCCGCTATAAATGATTCGTAATCCTGATTCTCAATGTAGCACTTCATTTTGTCGTTAAAAAGATCCACGAGGTCTTGCCATGAATCTGGAGAAGCATTTTGGGTTGCTAATCGAGCGCACAATCCCTCTAAAACCTCTCGGGCGTCATAAATTTCGAATACTTGAGAAAGGTCTAGGCGAATTACAACTGAGCCACGGTTTGGAATACGCTCAATTAATCCGCGTTGCTCTAAGCCAATAAAAGCCTCGCGAATAATATTACGGGGCACTAGAAACTCTTCGGCTAACTCACTCTCTCCTAATTTAGCGCCAGGTGCAATCTCTTGCTTAGCGATGCGTTCACGCAAGATATTCTGAATATCCAAACTTCTTTTATTCGAAACAACAAGACCCAGAGCTGGCTTATCTTTACCTACTCTGATATTGCTCTGCGTTCTTTTTTCTTTGGAAATGACCATTTTTTTACCTTTTAGCCACTTTAATATTTTGATAACAATATTGTCAACAATTTTGTTAATATTTTGAGCAAGACCAATTATCCACCCTTATATATTGATTTTTTACTGGCTAAGCTATTGTTTTTAATGAATTTATTATTTAGAGGGTCCGCACCGGACACATGGTTTACACCCCGATAAAGCCCATCTTCGTACTTTCATTCCACGGCATAGAGTGGCCCCTCCTATGCCAAAAACTGTAAAGTATGTGTCCGGTATAAGGTATTAACTATGTGTCGAGTCGTACAAGAGTAGATCTAGGGGCTTTTTTATTTTCCAAATTATTAAGCATGGACTGTAATTCTCATGCCTAAGGCGCCAAGAACCTTGGATACAGTATCAAAACGGGGTTTTGTATTAGGCTTAAGTGCTTT
>Ga0304730_1001262_pt1 | contig 19507 bp, 24 predicted proteins | sample M_130628_MF_Meta_FD_190474 | JGI IMG/M metagenome (GOLD analysis project Ga0304730, IMG submission 190474) | Freshwater microbial communities from Lake Montjoie, Canada to study carbon cycling - M_130628_MF_MetaG (v2) (version 2) | ecosystem: Environmental > Aquatic > Freshwater > Lake | place...
ACTAAAGAGAATTTAACTTTCTTGTAAACTATACCATTAAAATCAACATCAAGATTAACTACCGATCTGTGGTGTATTTTTTCACCTACCTCTGCTTTAGATTGACCTATAATTTTGTTTACGAATTCTTGGTTTCCTAATTTCCAATATACACTTCCATCTGTTTCATCAATAGAATCTGCATGTAAAGAACAAGAGTTAGCTCCGTTTCCTGTATCAAGTTTACCAACAAAAGTACCAACTCCAGAAATAGTAACCATCTCTCTAAATCCTGCAGTTTTTTTAGGTTTAACCCAATTCTTTTTATCTAATAAGAAATCCAATACCATATCAGTTACTGGTATATCAGTTGTTTTTTCTATACCAGTTGTACCAGGAGAAGCATTAACTTCAAGTACATAAGGTTTATTTTCATTGTCTTTCTCTACAATAATATCTACTCCACACCATAGGCATCCAGTAGCTTTTGCAGATTCAATTGCTATTCTTTCAATCTCTGGTGAAAGATCTACTGTTTCAGTGTCACCTCCTAGTGAGAAGTTAGTTCTAAAATCCCCCTCAATCTTGATTCTTTTCATTGCTGCAATGACTTTGTACTCTCTTCCAGACATACCATCAGATTCAGCAATTACATGTATTCTAAGATCATATTCAGCATCAATCTTTTCTTGTAGAACTATTTCAGTATCTGGGGACAAATACCATAATGCTTGAAGGGTAGAGACTAATGAAGGTCTTGAATCTATCATAAAAACTCCAATTCCTTTAGTACCAGATAAGAATTTACAGACAACTGGATAAGTACCACCAACATCTTCTAAAGCTTTGTCTATATCAGCCTCAGATGATATAAGAGCAGTCTTAGGAACAGGTATTTTTGCTAACTGTAATTTTCTAGTGGTTTGTAATTTATCTTCACACATGATAACAGAATCGTAAGAATTTACACAAGGGAATCCCAATTCCTCCATTTTCTTAAAGAATCCTTTAGCTGCATTGTTTTTTATTGCAGATCTTCTTGTAAGAACCACTGTTCTGTCTAAATAAATTTCTTGTTGTTTTCCTCCTCTACTTGATATTAAAAAAGTTCCTTTGGTTGTTTTTTGTATAGATCCTTTCTCTGTGTCTATAATTATACACCTAACACCTCTTTCTTCACAAATTTTCATTATTTTATCTGTGCTTGGTGCATTTTTTAAACTCCTACCTAATTTTGTGGTAAGGATCACTACTGTCAAGGGCCTTTCTTTTCCTTTTACGCCTTTAAAAACAAATTTTTCTAATAGAGGAATATCCATACCAATATATATCTGTATAAAAAGAAAAAGCCCAGATTATAATCTAGGCTTTACATCTTTTATTATTTAATGTGATTAATTAAAGAAATTATCGAATCTTATAACCTTCTCAGAAGTATCATCTTCTTCTTCTTCTAAATCAGATTCATCTTCCTCTTCTGTATCTTCTTCGTCATCTTCTTCAGATTCTTCTTCATCTTCTTCAGATTCTTCTTCATCTTCTTCAGATTCTTCTTCGTCATCTTCGGATTCTTCTTCGTCATCTTCGGATTCTTCTTCGTCGTCTTCGGATTCTTCTTCGTCATCTTCGGATTCTTCTTCGTCTTCGTCAGATTCTTCTTCGTCTTCATCAGATTCTTCTTCGTCTTCGTCCTCTTCTGATTCTTCTTCGTCCTCGTCAGATTCCTCTTCGTCCTCGTCAGATTCCTCTTCGTCCTCTTCTGATTCTTCTTCGTCCTCTTCTGATTCTTCTTCGTCCTCTTCTGATTCTTCTTCGTCCTCGTCAGATTCCTCTTCGTCCTCTTCTGATTCCTCTTCGTCCTCTTCTGATTCTTCTTCGTCTTCGTCAGATTCCTCTTCGTCCTCTTCTGATTCTTCTTCGTCTTCGTCAGATTCCTCTTCCTCTTCCTCTTCCTCTTCTATTTCAAAATCTGTCAAAAAATCATCTTCCGGCATTTCAGAAGGTTTTCTTGAGGTAAACTCCTCGAATGATAATATTTTTTTATCCATTTTTTATTTTTTATTCAGTTACACCTATAGAAGCTCCGCTTCCTGTTTCTGTTGCCCCATATCCAGGATAATCTATTTTAGAAAATCCATTAAAGATTGCGTCTTTATAACCAACATAATCATAAGCAGATTCTGGTTTTATTTTATGTAATCCAGTTCTGTCTTCTTTACTAAGATTCTCTGGGTTCCAAGGATCATTAGCCACTTTCATAAAGTCTTTATAGCTAAGTACTTCTCTTTTTTTTACGTTCTTCTGATTCATATTAATTAGCGAAATTTAAAATACTTGATAGTCCACTTTTAGCAGCTTTAGTGAATATATTAGGATCTTTATTTTCTGCTCCTTGTATTTCTGATGCTATCTTTTGCTTATCTACATCTGTAACATTTTTACCACTTATAACATCTCCAAGATTGAATCCACAAATTTTATCTCCAATCATAGTTTCAATATTGTTCATGAATGCTGTGTTGTTAGCTGCATTCGTTAAAGCCTCTCTTAGTCCTGCTGCTATAGTTGCTCCCATTCCACTTTGCATATCCATTTTTAAACCTAATCTAGGTAATAGATATTCTATTCCTTTTTCTTGCAATGTTTCGGAAAGACCCTCTACAACTGCTCTTGACCAGAACTTACAAGATCCTTTACCAAAATAACTGCCAAGATCTGTGAAATGCACCTGCTCAATAATGTTTCGTATTACTTGATAAAAGAATGTTGGCTGTCCCATTTCATCGAATGCTTCAATACCAAGTTTTTCTGTTGCCCAGTCAATAACATAATCTTTAAAAGTGTCGGTAAAACCCCCACCTAAGGATCCTAAAAGTGAAGCAAAAATATTTTCATTTATTTCTTCCTCGTTTAATCCCTCAGACTTAAGTTTAAGGTATTCATTTTCTAAAATTGACATTTCATTACTGTACGATACATTTAATGAAGCATTTTTAGATTCTGCCAGAAATTGTGAATATTTACGAATAGTCATTTTAATATGCTTTTAATGTATATATCATTTTACCCGTGGGAATCTGATATATATGTAGTAATGGCAAGAATTTTAAAGATAGACAATTTTACAGATGCTTTTCCCAGCTTTTATGGATTAGAAGGAGATGGTGCTTGTTATAGCGTTACTAATCCATTTTCTGTAAATATCTTAATATCTTATGATGTTAAAGGTAAAATGGGTGATATAGATTACTTAGAGCCAACTTGGTCACAGTATCAATGCCAAGAAGGCGATCTTATAACATGTAATAAAAACGGGTGTTATATAGAACCAAAAGCTTCTGAATATTTTGTTGAATGTATGCCTAATGATAAAACCAAACCAGGAGAGCCAAGCTTTGATAAATTTCCGCAGGAAAATTTAAAGAAAATAGGAAAGGATCTAATAAATTCACAATCTATGGGATTTGAGGAGAGAAAAAAAATAACACTTACATCAGGATTATGAGAAGGATCTTTACATTTAATCAATTTAATTTAGACGAAAGTTCTGCTGCAGGAAATATGGAGCAGACATATTCAATACCATTTGCTTACACATCTAACGATCCAAAAGATGGTTATAGTAGTAAAAGTTTTTGTGACGATTTAGAAGCTGTTTTTATAGAAAAACCAAATCTAAAAAAAGAAATTCTTGAATTTTTATCATCCAACTTAGGAATATCAAAAATTGAAGAATTAGCAATAATGCCATTTGTAAAAGTAGCTAAAGTCATACCTGAGATAGAAAGAATAATAGAAGCAGGCGAATACGAGCCAGAAAAAACAATGCCTGGTGGAGGATTACTATTTATAAGAAATAAGATTTTTACTAATGGTGGAGGAGCAGATTTCTATATAAATAGAAAAGGCACTAAGGTGGAAGTTGTTACAGAGGATGAAATGGGTAATGAGAAGGTTCGAATATTTGATGTGGAAAAATTTCCGTTCGATAGGTTTGAATTTACTGATGATGAAAGAGAAGAGTTAGAGGCTTTAAATCGAGCTAAAAACTGATTTAGCTCTTAAACTTATTCATAATAAGATCTATAGATTTTTCCTTTCCTAGCTCTGTTCCTATTTCTAAATCAATATCCTTAGATACATCAGCGACTAACACACAATCATACTGTGTGGAAAAGTCTTTTATATTTTCTTTTAGAAATTTTTTTATCTTAGCAATATCTTTTGTTGTGTTACATAGAGGATCTAATAATTCAGTCATTAATAAAGCTACATTCTCTTTTCCTGCAACTTTAACTATAGAAAAGAACCAGCTAAATATTCTCATGTATTCCTCTCCCTTTTTTCTTACAACTAAAAATCCTTGATCCCAGAGATTATATTTAGCACAATAGCTTTCAACATCAACTAATGAATTATATCTTTCATAAAATTCTCTGTTATCATCAAGAAACTCATTGATTACTTTGATTGAATTTTTTACAATATTCTCAATTTCTTCTATATTATCAAGATTTTTATCAAGCATATCATACATGTGACTCCTTTCCTCGTCTGTCATTTTAGACAGGGTCTTTTGCGTTAGCTCTGTTTTTTTATCAAAGCTCTCTAAATCTTTTTTTATTGCAATTAGATTCTTGAAATACTTCTCAAATCCTTGTGTTTTAAAGCTCTCTTTGACCCTCATTAAATAAGCCATAAGAATATAATATCTATATTCTGTATCTATTGGTGATTCTAAAAACCAATAAGGCTTCAATTCTTTCATGTAATGTTGTTAATACATTATATTATATCTTAAATTAGTGAAAATTATTCACAAATTGAAAATATTTCTTAAATACTGAAACTATTCTGTGGAACCCGTCTAAAATTTTTATCTTTAAAATCCCAGGCTATGAATACTTTATATATGATAATCTTATGAGTCCCCAATTTTTAGTAATAGCTTATTATACTGAGAGCACACAATATGAAGTTCTCGCTGGTAATCTTGAGAAGACTTTGCAAAACTTTAGTATTCCTTTTTATATAGAAGACATTAAGGATTTAGGTTCCTGGGAAGCCAACACCCATTACAAATCACGCTTTATTAAGAAATGTTTAAATGATAGAAATCAAGATCTACTATATGTTGATGTTGATGCACTCTTTAAACAATACCCTAGTCTTATACCAGATCTTACTTGCGATATAGCATATAGAACACAAGACTTCAGATGGAGGAAAGATGAGGCATTATCAGGAACTATCTTTCTAAAGAATAATGATAAGGTTAAAAGATTTGTTGATAGATGGATAGAACTAAACGAAGCCACACCAGCAGAAAGAATGAAACCAGAAACATGGGAGCAAAAAAATATGCAAAGAGCTCATCGAGAAATGAGCGAGATCGATTATTTCAATCTACCACCAGAATACACATTCATATTCGATCATATGAAAACAATGTATCCAGGAACATCCCCAGTAATAGAACATTATCAAGAGTCAAGAAATGTTCATAGAAATACGAATCAAAATCGTAATTTCAGGATAAGATAATTATGGAATTAAAATATGCTGTAGTCAGCTCCGATTCGAATCCCGAATATATTGATTTTTGGCCTTACGTAGCAAAAGCATGGAAAAGAATAGGTATAGAACCAGTACTACTTTATATTGATAAACAAACTCCACCAGAGAGCGTACACGAACACGGAAAAGTAATATATCTTGAATCAATACCTGAATGGAGTATAGCTCAACAAGCACAATGTATTAGATTTTGGGCAGCTAAGCTATTAGATGCTCCTTTTATAATATCAGATATTGATATGCTTCCTATTTCAGAAGAATATTATAAAAATGGTGTGGCTTCCCTTGGGAATAAAGGTATAGTTTCTTACAGTTCTGATATTATTAAATACAGATGGTATGTAACTAATCCACAATACCCTATGTGTTATATTGCAGGAGACACGCAAAGCTTTTCCGATTTATTAGAAATCAACGATAATTCACATCAGGACTTTCTAAGGAGATTAATGAAAATGAATATAAGATTTGGTACAGATCAGAAATTCTTTTATAATCAATCTGTTAAAAATAAACACATGACTATTAAGCATTTAGAAAGAGGATGGATAGAAGAGAAATATGCTACAGGAAGATTGGATAAAGCAATATGGCCAAAAACAGACTACAATGTAGATGAATATATAGATTGTCATTTACCAAGACCATTATCTTCAAATATTGGGATTTGTAAAGAATTATTTAATAAAATTAGAATAGATTAAATGAAATTATCAATAATACTTCCTACAGGGGGAAATGATCATTTAAGAAATAGAAATTTTAACGAGTGCCTTACTTGTATTAAAAATCAGACTTTTGTTGATTATGAAGTTATTGTAGTGGAGCAATCATTAGATAATAATTTTTATAAACAAAGTAATCCAATTATTTCTTATAAACACATAGGAATTAAAGATCCACAGGATAGAGGATTTAATCTTAGTTGGTGTAGAAATGTAGGAGCGAGAGAAGCCCAAGGAGAGATTATAGTCCTGATGGATTCTGATTTTGTTTTTGAAAATAATTATTTCACTATCATTAGCGAATTTAAGGGAGAATTTGCTGCAGGAGCAGAAACATATTATTGGTGTAATACAGAAGATCCCACTAGTGATTGGTTAAGAAATAAAGATTTTAACTCATTCAGAAAGCAAGGTGCAGGTCCAAGAGATCAAGTTTTTAAATTCAGATCTATGACAAGAGGATGTGGATATGGAGCGATACTAGTTTATAATAAAGATTGGTTTTGGAATGTATTTGGTGGATATAATGAGAATTTTTTTAGATATGGCTGGGAGGATAAAGCAGCAACGGAGACTATAAAATTTTTATTATCTAAAGATGACGAAAGTATGTACAGAATTCAATACGAATCTGCTCATCTTAATCATAGATCTAAGGACGTTAAAAATATTAATCTAAACGAAAGACTATTCAATCAATTTATTAGTATGGATCAGGATGAATTAGTTAAAAGAATTAAGGAAGCTAATGTTGGTAAAAAAGAAATGCCTAGTATAATATAATAAATATGTTTTTTTCAATAGCCATACCTTGTTATGAAATGGGAGGAAAAGGATCTGAATTTTTAAATTTCAGTCTTTGTAAAATAGAATCCCAATCATTTAAAGATTTTGAAGTTATCGTGTCAGATCATAGCTATGATGATTCGATTAAAAAAGTTTGCGACGATTGGTCAGATAGGATTGATATAAAATATTTTAGAAATACAGAAGGTGTAGGAAGTTCTTCCCTTAATATCAATAATGCTATAAGAAATTCTAACGGAGAATGGATAAAGATATTATTTCAGGACGATTTTTTATATTCAGAGAACTCTTTACTTGATATAAAGGATTCTTTAAATGATGAGACATTCTGGGTTGCTACTGCATGCGAACACACTAACGATGGTGAATCTTTCTATAGGCCATTTTTACCTAAATGGAATGATGATATAAAATACGGAATAAACACAATAAGTTCCCCTTCAGTTATAACAATAAAGAAAGATCTAGGGATATTATTTGATCCCGAATACATATGGTTAATGGACACAGATTGGTATTATAGGATATGGATTAGTTATGGAGAACCTCAATATATAAAAAAAATCAATGTTGTTAACAGAACATGGAGTGATAGCGTTAGTAATACTATATCGGCTTTTCTAAAGAGAAGCGAATTAAAAAAAATAAAGGAAAAATATGTCTAAGGGAGTTTATAAAATAACGGAAGACTTTGAGAAAGCTCTATCCGATTACACAGGTGCACCGTATGTCATTACTGTTGATAATGCTAGTAATGCACTGTTTCTTGCACTAATGTACGAGAAAGTTAAAGGACAAGAAATAACCATTCCTTGTAGGACTTATCCGTCTGTTCCTTGTGAGATTATTCATGCGGGTGCGAAAGTTAATTTTAAAGAGCTGGAGGGAGAAAAAATTAAAGGAGCATACCAATTAGAACCTACGAAGGTATGGGACTCTGCTTTAAGGTTTACTAGTGGTATGTACATACCCGATACTCATATGTGTATCTCTTTTACTGGCCCTTACAAGCATTTCAAATTGAGTAAAGGTGGAGCGATACTAACTGATAGTGAGCATGCATATTTTTGGTTTAAAAGAGCAAGATATTCAGGGAGAAGAGAATGTTCTTATCATGAGGACAATTTAGATATGATAGGATGGAATTTTTATATGATGCCAGAATTAGCTGCAAGAGGACTTTTGATGATTAGCCAGTTTTATCATGAAGGAAAGCCAATACATAACGAGGACTTGGAGTTACCCTATCCGGATCTTTCTAAATTTGAGGTGTACACTAAAGCTAATAGATGAAGATAGGAATAATGCAACCTTATTTTTTCCCGTATATTGGGTATTTTCAGTTAATAGATTCAGTTGATCTTTATGTTAATTTGGATCATGTTTCTTTTATGAAAAGAAGTTATATGGTAAGAAATAATTTAAAGAATGAATATAGAATAAATCTTCAAGTTAATAACGGTAGCCAGAACAGAAAATGCAAAGATGTTACTGTTAATTTTGATAACAAGTGGTCACAAAAAATGGAATCAAATGTATCATCTTTATATTCTAAGGAGAATAATTATCAGGAGATAATGGATCTAATATTTATGCCTTGCCTGTATGAAGAGAATATAAGTGTCTCTGATTACAATATTAATTCGATTATCAGAATATGCGAATATTTAAACATAGATACCAAATTTAAAAGAAGCTCCGAGGGAATGACGGAGCAGAAAAAAGGTGAAGGACTTAAGGAGATATGTAAAAAGAACGATTCCTATTTTTATGTTAATGCTATAGGAGGAAGATCCCTTTATGACAAAGAGGATTTTAAAAAATCTGGTATAGACCTTTATTTTTGTAAGATGGATGAAAATATCGAATTTGAGAATCCTTACTCATCGATACTTCATCTACTATTTACGTACCCAAAAGATCATATAAAAGAACAAATAAAAAAATATAAACTGATTTAATTATGGAACACGAGGGAAAATACGAATATATTAAATTCGATAAATTAAGAGCATCTTATAAAGAAGGTGTTGAGAATATGGAGAAAATGGATTTCTCTTTTCAAGAAATAATAGAGGACTTTCCTAGATTCTCTGGTCATATGAGTATAGGAAGATATTTAACTCTCTATGAGCTTTATAAAAAAACGGAAGGTATTGCAGGTCATATAGCGGAGGTAGGAACTTATAAAGGTACATCTCTTCTATGGTTTGGTAAACTTTTACAATTGTTTGAGCCTAATTCTTTAACTCAAGCTCATGGATTTGATTGGTTCAAAGGAACTGGTGATGACTCAGTAGGGCTTAAAATAGAAAAAGGAAGCTATTCATATAATTACGAGGAGCTTTTGAAAGTTATTAAATATCAAAATATTGATAATGTTTGTTTTGTTCATAAACTTAATATTATTACAGAACTTGAAAAATTCTTTGAAGATAATCCACATTTTTATTACAAGATGGTTTTTCTGGATGCTGGATTTTACGACGTTGTTAAGAAAAGCATAGAAGTACTTTGGCCTAGATTAAATAAGGGAGGAATACTAGTGCTTGATCAATTCGGTCATGAATTATCCCCTGGTGAGGCAATGGCAGTTAAAGAGCTACTTCCTGACCAAAAAATACGAACCATAAATAATTCTTGGATGCCTAATGCTTATATAATAAAAGAATAATATGAAGAAAGTTATAATATTTGGAACACTAGATACTGCTGAACTAGCACATTATTATTTAACTAATGATAGTGAATACGTTATAGAGGCTTTTACAGTTAATGAGGAATACATTAATAATCCTTTCTTTAAACCTAGAGGGTCTGAAAAGGATTACCCAGTGGTTCCTTTTGAAAAAATTAATGAAATATATCCGCCAGAGGATTTCTATCTTTTTTCTCCTATGACAGGTGTGAAAATGAATACAATAAGAAAAACAATTTACGAGGAGGGAAAAAGAAAAGGGTATGATTTTATATCATACATTTCAAGTAAAGCTACTGTTTTCAATAATGAGATTGGTGAGAATTGTTTTATATTAGAAGATAACACACTTCAGCCTTTTACAAATATTGGAAATAATGTTGTTCTATGGAGTGGTAATCATATCGGACACCATGGAAAAATTGACGATCATGTTTTTTTCACATCACATATAGTTATGTCTGGGCATTGTCACATTAAGGAGAGGTCTTGGATAGGAGTAAATTCAACAATAAGAGATTTCACTACTATTGGAGAGGGATGTCTAATAGGGATGGGAAGCTTGGTTACTAAAGATACTTTGGATGGCGGATTTTATTTAGGAAGCCCTGCAAGACTTCAAGAAAAATCTGCAATAAATATATATTAGTGTATATTAAAAAATATGAGAAAACTATTAATAAGAAGAAAGGGCACAAACCTTAATATTAATTCAAATCCTTACGATAATAAGCAAACTCCAGTAGGAGGAGAGATAATAAATGATGCTAGTATTACGGAGAAAATAAATAAGTATGACCTTTGGAAAATACATTCTAATATTAATATTGATTACGAGACGTATTTTAATAATATAGTTAATAAAATAGATTTAGGGGAGAATTTTACATTTCTAAGATTATGCGACGGCGATTATCATAATATTTTTTTTAAAAATTCACCCGACGGAAAAATGGATGACGATTCTATAAATCTTGCTAGTGATAAAGAATTGTATATTTTAAAAATAAAAAACGATGCACTAAAAAATAAAGATATTATAGATGATCTTATTATTGGTATGCAATTCGGTACACAATACGATGGTCAATTTAACGAAGTACTTAAAGAATATGATCTTGTTACCAAAGAAGGTTATTCTGCTGCTTTATTTAGCTGGGCATATGCTACTGATAATATTGATAGATTATTTTTTGCTATTAGAAATACAAAAAAACCAATAATAATGGTAGGTCCGGAATACTTTACTAATATCGATGTATTTAATATAGATTCACATATTTGTACACCGGAGGATTATACTTGGCTATATCAGGATGAGATAGAAAATAAACTAAATACCGAAATAGAACATTTTTTAAATAATGGTAAAAATCCTATAATTATTTATTCATGTTCAGTAACAGGAAAAATAGCTATTTCTAATTTTTATAAAAAATATAAGAATCAGATAACTCAATTAGATATGGGTTCTAATTTAAATCCGTATGTGAATAAACTTATAAGAGGATGGCAAATAAACGAGAAAAAAAATGAATAAAAAAATAAATGATGGACCTTTTGATTTGTTTGATTTTTATGAAATAGATGAAAAATTAGGAATGATTGCTAATTATGAAGGTTATACATTAAGTTCTTTCTGCTCTGATATAGATCCATTTGCTAAGGATTACATAATCAATAATATTAACGAAGGTGATATATTATTAGAAATAGGAGTTCATGGGGGTTTTTCCCTTCTTAAGACGTTTGATTTAATAAAGAATAAAAATATAGACTTATTTGGAATAGATTGTTGGGAGGATATAGAAAAAATAGGAATAAATGGCATGCCTAATGATTTTTTTACTGGTGATAGTTTACAAAAATTTCTTAATCTACACAAAAATAATAGAATAAATCTTGAAAATATAATATCTAATTGTGATCCGCTAGGGCAGATTAATATTATAAAAGGTTTTTCTTTCGATCCTGATTTAATATCCAAATTTGATGATGAATCTATAGGGTACCTTTATATAGATGGCGATCATTCATACAAAGGGTGCTATAATGATTTAAAAAATTGGTACAGCAAGGTTAAAAAGGGAGGATTAGTATTAGGAGATGATGGTAATTTGGAAGAAATTAAAAAAGCTGTTAATGATTTTTGTTCTGAGAAAAACATCAAATTTAAAATGCTACATAATAAATTTTATTTTATAAAATAATATATAAATAATAAAAATATTAAAATGACATCATTAATTTTTAAATACATATCAAGGGAACATGCAAAGGAGGATAATATAAAAGAGTTCATTGATACAGTTCCAGAGGGGTCGGTTTTCTATGATTTAGGAGCAAACTTGGGATGGTTTTCTATATATGCTGCAGCAAGGGAATTAAATACATATTGCTTTGAAATTGACACATTTAATTTTCAAGGATTAGAAGAAAATATATACTTAAACCCAAACATAGAAGGAAAAATAAAAGCATTTAATAAAGGAGTAGCTGGGTTTAATGGAAAGGGTAAAATGTTATATACCAATGAAGAAATAGGAGGACATAACAAAATACTTTTTTTAGAAAAATTTTCTGGTCCTCATAAAAAGGAGGATTTTCCCTTCCAAAGGGAGGTTGAAGTTGTTTGTTTGGATAATTTTATAAAAGAAATGGAACTTCCTTGGCCTGATTATCTTAAGATTGATATAGACGGATCTGAATATTCATTTTTAGAAGGAAACCCAGAGACATTAAAAAATGCTAAAGGTATGGTTATAGAATTATTTACAGGAAATGATTTATTTGGATCTTGTGTAGAAATATTAGAAAAAGCAGGATTTGTGTTTATTAAAAAATATGAAATACCTGGATGGGATGAGGGATTTAATTACGTATTTAGTAAATAAAAATAAATGGAAAAATATTTTCTGAAGTGTGAAAACGATCGGAGTGGTTCACAAATAAACGAAGAAATATTTGCTTGGGCTTATTTAGAGAATGAGGGGAAAGAGTATCTCGGGTCCTATGGTGATTATAATTTTGATGATCATTTGAGACTGATTGAACTTCTTAATTTACCATTAACACATCGGAAAAAACCAATTGAATGGGAAAACCACAAAAGAATAAATACTGAGATATATTTTGGAAAAGATCCTAATAATTTTGTGAATGAAAAATTTTTAGAATCACTTAGAAATAGATGTCCAAATATTTACACAGATTATAAAAACACTTTTCCTAAAATTTCTATACATATAAGAAGAGGCGATGTAAATAAGGATAACTATCCCAAAAGATATATTGCTAATCAGTATTTTTTAGATCATATAGTAAAAATCAGAGAAGTGTCTCCGAATGCCAGGATATTAATTTTTAGCGAAAGTGTTTCAGATGAAGGATTTGATGAATTTGAAAAACTAGGATGTGAGCTAAAACTTGATTGTGATTTAGAATTTACATGGACTGAGTTAATAAACTCCGATGTATTAATAATGTCTATAGGCAGTTTTTCATATATTCCTGCTATGTATAATAAAGGATTTGTAATATTCTATCCAGCTTGGTATAAGAAGATCTCACATTGGAATGATAACGACGATTCGGATCTTTATAAAAATCTTAAAAACTTTTTAAACTCAAGGTATGAGCAACTCTGAATGGATTAAGAATGGATTAATATTTAACGAGCATAAATCTCAACTTCCTGTGCCTATTATTGATGATAATAAAATAAGAATATTCTATTCAACACGTATAGAAGGAAAAAGCGTCCCTATGTGGATAGATTTGAATCCGAATAATTGTAAAGAAATAATAGGAAGAAGTGATTCCCCTATATTAGATTTAGGTAAGCCGGGTTTATTTGATTGGTCAGGAGTTATGCCAACTTGTGTTATTAAGAGAGACCTAGTGTATTTCTTATATTATATAGGATGGTCGCAAAGAATAGACGTTCCGTATCATAATAATCTAGGATTAGCTTTGAGCTACGATGAAGGATTAACATGGAAAAAATATTCAGATGGCCCAGTATTATCAACCAGCTGTAAAGAACCTGGTTATATAGGTACTTGTGATATCATAGAAATTGGTGATAGATATATCATGTATTATCTTTCATGTAGAGAATGGATAGAACATAATGGAAGAATGGAACCTATCTATGATGTTAAAATAGCAGAGTCAATGGATTTAATAAATTGGAATCCTTTGGATTACACTGCTCTTAAATTGACTGGTGATGAAGGTGGTATTTCTTCAGCAAGAGTAATACTAGAGAATGATATCTATAGCATGTATTTTTCAGTTAGAGATAAGATAGGATATAGAGAAGACGTAAATAAATCATACAGAATAAAAAAAGCTATATCTAAAGACGGGTTTAACTGGGATAGGGTAGAAGGAACAGAACTAGGAATCTCTGATAACGAGGGGGAGAATTTTATGGTGTGCTATCCGGGTATTTTAGAAACAGAAAAAGAGATCCTTATGTTTTACAACGGTAATGGATTTGGCGATACAGGAATATATTATGCAAGAAAAAACAAGACAACTTAAAGAGGAGGGATACCTATTGATTCGTGATTTTTTTCCAAAGAATAAAATTGACGATATAAGAAGAAAAAGTGAATTGGTTTTTAAGATCCAATTTGAGAGATTTGGATATAATGACGATTATAAAACCAATAAAATAAGGCTTTTTAATGAGCATCCTAATGTTTTTATAAATTGTGGTAAAATAATACAGCAAGGACTTATAGAATTATACTCTTTATCAGTTGATGATAAATTGATAGACGAATTAAAATCACTAGGGCTTGAATTTCCTAATCTTTGTACTAGGCCAGTATTATTTTTTAATCACCCTAGGTTAGCAAAAGAGGAGAGATATTATAAAACCCCACTACATCAGGACTGGCCATCGATGAAGTCTTCATCAGACTCTTTGGTAGTTTGGGTTCCTTTGGTTGATATAACGAAAGATCTTGGTCCAGTTATATTTTATCCCGGCACTCATACATTAGGTGATATTTCTGATAGTACTAGTGGTGGATTTGCTACTATAGAAAATTACGATCTTTCAGAATATAATCCGATTCAGCCGGAGGTTAATGCTGGAGATGTTGTGATATTTTCAACTTTCTTGGTACATAAATCCGGAGATATAATCAACGATGAAATAAGATGGTCATGTCATCTTAGATATACTAATATGATGGATCAAGATTTTATAGGAAGGGATTTTCCTAATCCTTACGTATATAAACCAGAAATACAAAAATGAGATTAGCAATAAGAATATTAACGTATCAAAGAAGCGACGGAAAGACCCCATACTTTTTAAGAAAGGCATTGGAATCTATTAAGAATCAAACATACCAGGATTACAAAGTTTTTCTAATTGGCGACAAATATGATGACAATGATGAATTTGTAAATATTGCAACTTCTATTATCCCAGAAGAAAATATATTTTTTCATAATTTAGATTCTGCTTACGAGAGAGAAAAATATGATTTCGGGTCTATGCAATTATGGTGCGCTGGAGGAACTAAGGCTTCTAACTATTGTATTGATAAGTTATTGGAAGAAGGTTATTCATGGGCTTGTCATTTAGATCATGATGATTCCTGGGAAAGAACACATTTAGAATCTATAGTATCTAATATAAATAGATTAGACAATAGTTACATATTTGGTGCTACTAAATCTACTTATAAAGGGAATAAAATATTGCCTACTAGATATAATAATCCTGATCTATATTATCCATTAAATGGAGATCTAATACACTCTTCAGTTTGTGTTAATTGGAAAGAAACTCCTTTAAGATTCAGGGATGTTTTTGAGGATGAAGGGAGATATCATGCAGGTGACGGAGATATGTGGGAGAGACTTACTGAATATATGAAAAATAACAACAGGAAGGGATTTTTAGTAGATCGAATCACATGTCACCACGAAACTGAAAGGGAATGATTTGCTTTAGTAGAATTGGTAAATTCGGGAAGTTAGGAAATCAATTATTCCAAATAGCAGCTACGATAGGATTCGCATTAGAGAATAATGTACAAGCTAAATTTTATAAATGGGAATATTCGGATTATTTTAAAACCCCTATAGATCAATCATTGAATCAATCCGAAATTATTAATACTATACATGAGAGAGGATTTAATTACAATCATTTACATTATATTAAAAATTCAGATCTTATAGGATATTTTCAAAGCGAAAAATATTTCAAAAATTCTAAAGACGAGATAAGAAAATATTTCAGCTTTTCAGATTCTCTAATCGATTACAACATTATTAATCCTGTTGAAAATTCATGTTCAATTCATGTGAGAAGAGGAGATTATGTCAATCTTCAAGATTACCATCCATTTCCTGGGATGGATTATTACAGAAATGCAATATCTTATATGAAAAATAAAGGAGTTAATATTTTTTATATTTTCTCTGATGATATAGAATGGTGTAAAGGACATTTTTCTTATATAGACGAAATTATTTATGTAGAAGGTAATATAAACATAAAGGACCTTGCACTAATGTCAATTTGTAAAAATAATATTATAGCAAATTCTAGCTTTTCATGGTGGGGAGCTTGGTTAAATAAGAATGACAATAAAATAGTTATTGCTCCTTCTACCTGGTTCGGTCCTTCTAAAAAAGGATTTATAACTGAAGATCTTTATTGTGAAGATTGGATAAAAATGTAAAATGTGATAAATAAAGTTTGTATACTAGGATCTACTGGATTAGTAGGATCTAATCTCTATAAAAAATACTTAGAAAAATATCCGGATGCTATTATATTAGCACCAAAAAGATACAGTCTAAATCTTAATAGCTGTAATGATACTCTAGATTATTTATTAACGAATAAGCCAGATTTAGTTTTTCTGTGTGCTGCTAAAGTAGGTGGTATAAAATTAAACAATGATTTTAAAGCTTCTTTTATAACGGAGAATTTAAAAATTCAGACAAATGTTATAGAAGCATGTTTTTTATCAGGAATAAAAAAATTAGTATTTCTTGGATCTTCTTGTATATACCCAAAGAATGCTGAAGTACCTATAAAAGAGGAATCTTTATTATCTGGATATTTGGAACCGACAAATGATGCTTATGCAATAGCAAAAATTGCCGGAATTAAAATGTGTCAATCATACAGACAGCAATACGGTAGTGACTATATTTCAGTAATGCCTTGTAATCTTTATGGTCCTGGCGACAATTTTGATTTGACATCAAGTCACGTTCTTCCTTCACTCATAAGAAAATTTCATGAGGCTAAATTAGAAAATAAAGAATCTGTAGAAATATGGGGAACGGGAAAACCCATGAGGGAATTCTTATATGTTGAAGATTTAGCGGAAGCTTTAATATTCTTATCCGAAAACTATTCTGATGAAAGAATAATAAATGTTGGTTCGGGTCAAGATTTAACAATTTCAGATTTAGCTGATATAATAGCAAAAGAAATTGGATACGAAGGTAACATAATATTTAATCCAGAATATCCCGACGGGACAATGAGAAAAGTCATGGACACCTCTAGAATCTTTAACTTAGGATGGAAACCTAAAACTAGTCTAGAAGAAGGAATAAAAAAAACTTACGAATATTACAGAAAAAATAGAGAATATTTTATTAAACACGATCATAATTAAGATTAAACAGAGGTGAAGAGTATAAAATTAGTATCAGACACAATATCAAAAAATGATATAGAAAAACTAGTGACATGGATGTCACAAGATGATATACCACAATTAACTAAAGGGCCTTTAACAATAAAATTTCAGAATGACTTCTCTAATTTTTTAGGTGAAGATTTAAGAAGCTGTTTTATTAATTCGGGATCATCTGCTATTCTTTTATCTCTTCTTGCTCTTAAGATAAAGAACAATATAAAAAAAGTTGTGGTACCTTCAGTTTCTTGGGCAACAGATTTAAGCAGTCCTATGGTTCTTGGATTAGAAACTATATTATGTGATTGTAACTTACAAGATCTATCATTAGATCTAGACAAATTAGAAAAGATCTTTGAAGAAGAAAAACCTGAAGCTTGTATACTTGTTTCTGTTTTAGGTTTAGTACCTGATATGGGACGTGTAATAGGACTTTGCAAAAAATATGATGTTATCCTATTGGAAGATGTTTGTGAGAGTTTAGGATCAAAATATAAAGACGACTATTTAGGAACTTTTGGTCTTATGTCGTTCTTTTCTTTCTATTATGGTCATCATATAAGTACCATAGAGGGAGGAATGATTACAACAGAAGATAAAAACATGCATGATATTTTAGTTTCTATACGTAATCATGGATGGGATAGGGATTGGAGTGAAGAATTAAAAATCGAATACAGAAAAAAATACGGTATAGACGATTTCTCTAGCATGTATGCTTTTTATTTTCCTGGACTAAATCTTAGATCTACTGATCTTCAAGCATTCTTAGGAATAAATCAGATAGAAAAAATAGAACCTTTCTCTTCGGTTAGAAATAGAAACTTTCTTAAATATTCAGAACTTATAAAAGAAAACTATTTGAATGTTAATCAGAGAGATGGTGATTTCGTTTCTAATTTTGCTTATCCTGTAGTCCACTCAGAAAGAGCTTCAATCATTGCTAAGATTAAGGAGCATAATATAGAAGTTAGACCTCTTATTGCAGGATCTATGGCTAAGCAACCATTTGCAACAGGGGTTAATAAAAAATATGGAACCGGTAATTCTGATATAATTCACGAGAAAGGATTTTATTTACCTAATCACCAGGATTTATCTTTAGAGCAGGTTGAGTTCATTGCATCTTTGGTTAATTCCGAAAAAAATAATTTAAAATGAAAAAAGCTATAATAACAGGAGTTAACGGACAAGACGGAAGTTATCTTGCTGAACTCCTTCTTGGTAAAGGATATGAAGTACACGGTACTATTAGAAGATCATCATCTTTTAATACATGGAGAATAGATCATATTAGATCTCATGAAAATTTTCATTGGCACTATGCTGATGTTACTGATCCTGTATCTATTAGTAACCTTATATCTAGAATAAAGCCGGAGGAATTTTATAATTTAGCTGCTCAAAGTCATGTTAAAATTTCTTTTGAAATTCCTTACTATACAGGGCAAGTTGATGCTATAGGAACACTTAATGTACTTGAAGCAATAAGAACGCATTCACCAATTACTAAGCTTTATCAAGCATCAACATCAGAACTTTATGGAAAAGTTCAAGAAATACCACAGAACGAAAATACGCCTTTTTATCCAAGAAGCCCTTATGGAGTTGCTAAGCTTTATGGATTTTGGATAATAAAAAACTACAGAGAAGCATACGACATATTTGCATGCAACGGAATTCTTTTTAATCACACATCGCCAAGAAGAGGAGAAAACTTTATGGAGAAAAAGATTGTAGATTCTCTTGTAGCTATTCACAAAGGTGGTAAAGAAATTCTTAAACTCGGAAATCTTGATGCTAAAAGGGATATTGGCCATGCTAAAGAATACGTTGAAGGTATGTGGAGAATGCTTCAACAAGAAACTCCTGAGGATTTTGTTCTTGCTACGGGTATGTGTTTTTCTGTAAGAGAAATAGTTGAAACAGTTTATCAAATTTTAGGTAATAAAATAAGATGGGAAGGAGAAGGACTAGAAGAAAAAGGTTTAGATGTGAAAACTGGAAAAATCGTAGTTTCTATAGACCCT